>Ga0209343_10000017_pt1 | contig 202609 bp, 196 predicted proteins | sample RifCSPlowO2_02_FD_184026 | JGI IMG/M metagenome (GOLD analysis project Ga0209343, IMG submission 184026) | Groundwater microbial communities from Rifle, Colorado - Rifle CSP2_plank lowO2_0.2 (SPAdes) (version 2) | ecosystem: Environmental > Aquatic > Deep subsurface > Groundwater | place... | reverse complement strand
GCGGTGGTAATCGCGGGCGGCTTCACGCAGGGCGTGTTCTGCGGGGGAGAGTTCTTTGCTCATTCGGGTCTTTCCGGGTTTCAGGGACCCATGAGGCTACCGTATGGCCCCGTATTTTGAATGCCAAAAGTATGCATTTTGGTTATGACCTTATGAGTCATTAGTGAGGCTAATGCAGCAGGTCCACCAGGGTGCGGGCGATGACTTTGGTGGCGCGGCGCAGGTCTTCCAGGTCGAGCCGTTCATCGGAGCGTTTGGCGTGCGACTCCAGCACGGTGCGCGGGCCTGCGCCGTACACCACACCGGGGATGCCCGCTTCACAAAACAGGCGCACATCGGTGTACAAGGGGGTGCCCAGGGCCGGTATCTCTTCGCCAAACACGGTCTTGCCGTGTTTTTGGATGGCGTCCACCAGGGGCTGGTTGCCTTCCAGCGGTTGCAGGGCATTGCACAGCAGGATGCGCTTCACCTCCACCGTGATGCCGGGGAGTTGGGCCGCCGTGTCGGCAATGACGCTGCGCAGCGTGGCTTCCACCGCCGCCGGATTTTCTTCGGGGATCATGCGGCGGTCCAGCTTGAAGCCCACACGCCCGGGGACCACGTTGGTGTTGGTGCCGCCTTCGATCATGCCGACGTTGAGGTAGGGGTGGGTGATGCCTTTCACGCCGGAAGTGACTTGCTTGTACAGCACGTTTTGGGCGTACAGCGCGGTCAATATCTGGGTGGCACCCTGCAAAGCGTCCACGCCGGATTCGGGAATGGCGGCGTGCGCTTGTCTGCCACGCACCGTGACTTCCAATTGCAGGCAGCCGTTGTGCGCGGTGATCACCTGGTAGCTAAAACCCGCCGCAATCATCAGGTCGGGGTGGACGATTTGGTGTTTGAGCAACCACGCAGGCCCCACTTCGCCACCAAACTCTTCGTCGTAGGTGAACAGCAACTCTACGCTGCCGTGCGTGGGCTTGGCGACGGCCTCCAGCGCCCGCACGGCGAAGGCGTAGGTGGAAAAGTCGCACTTGCTCACGGCGGCCGCACGCCCGTAAATCTTGCCGTCTTCAATGTCGCCACCGTAGGGGTTGTGGGTCCAGCCTTCGCCGGGGGGCACCACGTCGCCATGGGCGTTGAGCAGCACGGTTTTGCCCGCGCCATAGTGGCGGCGCACCACCAGATTGGTGATGCTTTGCAGCCCGGCGGCATGCACCTCGGCTTCGGGCACGGCGTGTTTTTCGGCTTCCAGGCCCATGGCGTGCAAGAGGTCTGCCGTGCGCTCGGCGTGCGGGGCGTTGTTGCCTGGCGGCGTGTCGGTGGGCACTCGGATCAGTTCCTGCAGAAACTGCACTTGTTCGTCAAAGTGCGCGTCAATCCAGGCGTCGAGTTGTTCGTAGGTGTTCATGGGTGTTGTTCTCACAAAAAATGACGTGTTGGGGGCGGGAGGCTCAGGCGGTCTGGTCTTGCGCCAGTTGCTGCAGCAGCCGGGCAAAGGCCTCCACGGCAAGCTGCATATCGTCGGCCGTGGTGGATTCGAGCGGGTTGTGGCTGATGCCGGAGTTTTGCCCGCGCACAAACAACATGGCCTGGGGCATGATTTCATGCAGCTTCATGGCGTCGTGGCCCGCGCCGCTGGGCATGCGGTACACGGGCACGCCCAGAGCAGTCACAGCATCTTCCCAGCGGGCCTGCCAGGCGGGGGCGCTGGGTGCGGCGCTGGCGCGCATCGTTTCGGTCAGGCTCAGGTGCACGCCGCGGCGCTGGCAAATCTCTTGGGCGGCCTGCACCACGTCTTGGGCCAGCGCATCCCGCTGGGTGTTGGACGGCGCGCGCAGGTCCAGCGAGAACTGGCAGCGTCCGGGTACCACGTTGATGGAGCCGTTGGGAACCTGCAGCAGGCCCACGGTGCCGACCGAGTCGCCGTCCTGGGCGGCGCGTTGCTCCACCAACAGCACCAACTCGGCCACGGCGGCGGCGGCGTCGCGGCGGCTGACCATGGGCGTGGTGCCGGCGTGGCTGGCCATGCCCGTCACCTCGCCCTGGTAACGCACACTGGCATTGATGGAGGTGACGATGCCCAGCGGAATATCCAATGCGTTGAGCACCGGGCCTTGTTCGATGTGCACCTCCACAAAGCCCTGGTAGTCGTCGGGCTTGCGCTTCAGGCCGGCAATGTCGTTCACGCACAGGCCCGCGTGCTGCATGGCACTGCGCATGCTGATGCCGTCCGCGTCCAGCTGGTCCAGCCAGGCGGGGTCAAAGTCGCCGGTGAGCGCGCCCGAGCCCAGAAAGGTGGCTTTGAAACGCTGGCCTTCTTCTTCGGCAAAGGCGACGATTTCCAGGTCGAAGGGCAGGCGTTTGCCCGCCTTGTGCAGTTCTTGCACGCAGGCCAGCGGCACATAAACCCCCAAGCGCCCGTCGTACTTGCCGCCGTTGCGCACCGTGTCATAGTGGCTGCCGGTGAGTAAAGTTTGAAGCCTTTTAGGGCTCTGGCCCCCGTCAATAGTGCGCAAGAAGCTATCTTTTTCATAGCGACCGACGACATTGCCCACGGCGTCGATGTACACGCTGTCGCAGCCCGCGTGGCGCATGTCCATGCTGATGCGCTGCGCGCAGGCGCGGTGTGCGTCGGTCAGGTAGGTGACGGTGAGCTGGCCCTGTTCGGCATAACCGGGGTCGCTGTACTGGGCCAGGGTTTCCTGCCAGTCCCACACCCGATTGCCCAGTTCGGGGGTGAAACCAAACTTGTCGTTCAGGCGGATTTCGGCAATGCGGTGGATGTTGCGCAGGCACTCCTCGCGCTCAAAGTCCGGGTGGCCCTGCAGGCGGCGCGCAAAGGTGGCGATGATCTCGCGCTTGGGCAGTCCCACCCCACGCGGCCCCCGCACCGCCAGAATGAAGGGAAAGCCGAACTTGGCGTTGTAGTCGTGGTTGAGCTGCTGGATTGTCTCGAACTCTTGTGGCGTGCATTCGGTCAGCCCCGCCTTGCTTTGTTCGTTGCTGGACTCAGGCGTCAGGCTCTTGTCCACCATGGCTTTGCCGGCCAGTTCCGGGTGGGCGCGGATGAGGGCCAGTTGGGCCTCCAGAGGCGCGTGGGCCAGCACCTGTGCCATCGCGTATTTGAGTTGGGCCAGGGACTGAAAGGGCCGCTGTACCAATGCGGCTTGCGCAATCCAGGGCGAGTGTTCGTACAGGCCGTCCAGCATGGCGGCGGCGTCATCCACGGACGCCTGGTTGAGCTGCTGCAAGGTCAAGGGGGGGGTCAATGCCATGGTGTGCCGGTGCGGTGGGTAGGGGGTCAAGCCTGGTAGGGGTGGGTGGTTTTCCAGTGCCGCGCAATGTCAATGCGCCGCGCCACCCACACCTTGTCGTGCTGGGCAATGTGGTCCAAAAAACGTTGCAGCGCGGTGATGCGCCCGGGGCGGCCCAGCAAGCGGCAGTGCATGCCGATGCTCATCATGGCGGGCTGGTTCAGCCCCTGCGGGTCACCCTCGGCGTAGAGCACGTCGAACGTGTCTTTGAGGTACTGGAAGAACGGGTCGGCGTGGGAGTAGCCCTGGGGCAAGGCAAAACGCATGTCGTTGCAGTCCAGCGTGTAGGGCACGATGAGCTGGGGCACCACGCTGCCGTCGGTCTTTTGCACCTGCATCCAGAAGGGCAGGTCGTCGCCGTAGTAATCGCTGTCGTATTCAAAGCCGCCGTAGTCGGCCACCAGACGGCGGGTGCGCGGGCTGTCGCGCCCGGTGTACCAGCCCAGGGGGCGCTCGCCCGTGAGTTGCTCGATGGCCTGCATGCCCAGGCGCATATGTTCGCGCTCCTGCACCTCGTCCATGTTTTGGTAGTGAATCCAGCGCCAGCCGTGGCAGGCAATTTCGTGGCCCAGTGCCTTGAACGCCGCAGTCAGCTCCGGGTGGCGTTGCAGCGCCATACCCACGCCAAACACGGTGAGCGGCAGGCCGCGTTGTTCAAACTCGCGCAGGATGCGCCACACGCCAGCGCGCGAACCGTATTCGTAAATACCTTCCATACTGATGTGGCGGTCCGGGTAGCTGGCGGGGTTGAACATTTCGGACAAAAACTGCTCCGAACCCGCGTCGCCGTGCAACACGCTGTTCTCGCCGCCTTCCTCGTAGTTCAGCACAAACTGCACTGCCACGCGGGCCTGGCCCGGCCATTGGGCGTGCGGTGGCGTGCGGCCATAACCCACCAGATCGCGCGGGTAGCTGTGGGTGGAATCGTAGTTTTTCATGCGTGTCATGCCCGGGAAAGGGGGCGCTCCGTGAAGGTCAGGGCTTCTTCCACATGGCGCAAATGTTCGTCCATCAGGGCCAGGGCCAAGGTTTCATCCTTGGCCTGCAGGGCTTGCACGATGGCGCTGTGTTCCTCGTGCGAGTGTTCGGCCGAGGTGGTGCTTTGGTACATCAGCGTGATGAGGGCGCAGCGCGAAATCAGATCGGTCAGCATCAGCGCCAGCACCTGGTTGCCCATGCGCTGCGCCATGCACACATGGAAATCGCCCAGCAAAGAGGTGCGCCCCGGAATATCGCCGCGCCGCACGGCTACTTTTTCCTGTTCAATGTGTTCGTACAGTGCCGCAATATCGGCGGCAGTGGCCTGCTGGATGAAGGCGCGTGTCATGCCCGCCTCCAGCATGCGGCGCACCGCAAACACCTGCTGCGCCTCGGCCACCGAAGGCGCGGCCACAAAGGCGCCCCGCGCGGGTTCCATCTGAATCAGCCGGTTTTGAGAGAGCGTGAACAGCGCCTGGCGCACGAGGGTGCGCGAAACCCCAAACTGGTCGGCCAGCTTTTGCTCCGACAATTTGGCGCCCGGCTGCAGGCGGTGCTCGACGATGGCGCGGGTCAGTGCGTCGACGATGAAACCGGTGGTGGTGGAGTCCATTGCGGGATGATAGCGGCAATCCACAAAAGTGTATACACTTTGTAAAATCCACCAACAAGGAATTCGATATGGGCTTGAGCACACACGTTCTGGACACCATGCACGGCACCCCCGCCGCCGGCATGCATGTGGAGCTGTACACCACGCAGGGGCAGGTGGCCACGCTGGTGAAAAGCTTTGTCTTGAACCAGGACGGCCGCAACCCGGACGGGCTGCTGTACGACCACACCAGCCTCAAAAAGGGCACCTACCGGCTGGTGTTTGACGTGGCGAGCTACTTCAAGGCCGCAGCAGTTGCGTTGCCCGAGCCTAACTTTTTGAATCTGGTGAGTTTGGATTTTGGCGTGGCGCACGAGGATGAGCACTACCACGTGCCGTTGCTGGTGAGCCCTTGGAGTTATTCGACTTATCGGGGGTCTTGAGGGGGGCTGGGATTTTTGGCTGATGCTAACTTGGCTGCCGGTTGGCGGCGTAAGCGGTGCTCGCTGAATTCAGATGGTTGTCTGGTTTGGGCCAAAGCGGACCAATGCGTAAGACAGCTTTATGCCGGATCGGATTTCGATTCATTTGAGCCCGTCTTCAATTGCATGCCGTCAGCAAAAGGCTGGGGGCAACCGCTCAGGACGTATCTGGATTAAGGCACATAGGGGTCAACAGCAGCCTTCACGGACGATTAGCTGGCGGTATGGATCCCAAGCAGTTGTTGTCGATTGAGCATGCGGCAAAATGGCAGTTGATACTCTTAGATCAATCAAAGACGGGGAGAAAATGCAGTTCGTAACCAATGGCCCCGATATCCCCGATGCGCTCTTGCAGGCGCACGAGGAAGGCCGCGTGGTGTTTTTCTGTGGGGCGGGCATTTCCTATCCCGCAGACCTGCCGGGCTTCCAGGGGCTGGTGGAGCAAATCTACGGGCTGAACGGGACGGTACGTTCGGACATTGAGCAAGAGGCCTTCAAGCGCTGGCAGTTCGACGCCACACTTGATCTGCTCGAACGGCGCCTGCCTGGGCAACGTCTGGCTGTCCGTCGCGCACTGGCACAGGCGCTCAAACCCAAATTGCGCCGCAAGGGCGCCACCGATACGCAGGCGGCACTGTTGCGCTTGGCGCGTAGCCGCGAGGGCACACTGCGCCTGGTCACCACCAACTTCGACCGCATCTTTCACGCGGCGGCCAAACGTACGGGCCAAACGTTCCAGGCCTACGCTGCCCCGATGCTGCCCATCCCCAAAAACAGCCGATGGAACGGGCTGGTCTACCTGCACGGCTTACTGCCAGAAAGGGCTGACGACACGGCCCTGAACCGTCTGGTGGTCACCAGTGGCGATTTCGGCTTGGCCTATTTGACGGAGCGCTGGGCCGCCCGTTTCGTGAGCGAGCTGTTCCGTAACTACGTGGTCTGCTTCGTGGGTTACAGCATCAACGACCCGGTGCTGCGCTACATGATGGACGCACTGGCCGCAGACCGGATGCAGGGCGAAGTCACGCCGCAGGCCTGGGCATTGGGTGATTGCGAATCGGGACAAGAGCACCGGAAGACCATCGAGTGGGAAGCAAAAGGCGTCACGCCTATTCTCTACAACGTACCCGCTGGCAGCTACGACCATTCAGCGCTGCACCAGACTTTGCACGCTTGGGCAGGCACCTACCGTGACGGCGTGCAAGGCAAAGAAGCCATCATTGTCAAGCACGCCTTGGCACGGCCGCAGGACAGCACGCGGCAGGACGATTTCGTCGGGCGGATGCTATGGGCTTTGTCGGATCAATCGGGCTTACCGGCGAAACGTTTCGCCGACTTCAATCCTGCCCCTTCACTGGACTGGCTGCTGGAGCCCTTCGCGCACGAGCGTTTCGGGCACGGCGATCTGGCCCGACTTGGCGTGCCGCCCCAAGACGAAGTGGACACCAAGCTGCGCTTTAGCTTGGTTCGACGGCCTGCGCCCTATGACCGCGCACCGCCGATGCTGCTGGCCTCCGGAGGTGCCACCGGCAGCCAGTGGGATGACGTGATGTTCCATCTGGCCCGCTGGCTGGTGCGCCACCTGGATGACCCGAGGCTGGTCATCTGGATTGCGGAACGTGGTGGACAGTTGCACGACCGTTGGCCGTGGCTGATCGAGCACGAACTGGATCGCTTTGCTTCACTGGAGCGTGATGGCAAAACCTCCGAGCTGGATGAAATCCGCTTGCACGCCCCCAAGGCCATTCCTGGCCCCCTGATGCGCACCTTGTGGCGCCTACTGCTCAGTGACCGGGTGAAATCACCGTGGCACGATCCCGATCTGTATCGCTGGAAAGGACGTCTTAGGCGGGAAGGTTTGACTACCACGCTACGTCTGGAATTGCGCGATTTGCTCGCACCCAAGGTGGTGTTGAAGAAGCCGTTTCGCTGGGGGGGCGACGACTCGAACAGCGCTGACGAACCCACGCGGATCAAGCAATTGGTGGACTGGGAACTCGTGCTGGCCGCTGATCACGTGCATTCCGCTCTGCGCGACTTGGCTGACGAGCACTGGACATCGGCCCTGCCGCTCCTTTTGGAAGATTTCCAACAGCTATTGCGTGATGCGCTTGACCTGTTGCGCGAGCTGGGCAAGGCTGACGATCGCAGCGACCGATCACACTGGGATCTGCCCTCCATTACGCCCCACTGGCAGAACCGAGGATTCCGTGATTGGGTAAGCCTGATCGAATTGCTGCGCGATGCGTGGCTGGCGGTTCGCGCCATCGACAGTGCGCGCGCGACACGAATCGCGCAGAGCTGGTTTGAAATGCCTTATCCCGCCTTCAAACGCCTGGTCCTGTTTGCCGCCAGTCAGGAAGGTTGCATCCCGCCCGAGCAGTGGGTGGATTGGCTGCTGACCGAAGGCGCGTGGTGGCTGTGGTCCACAGATACGGGGCGGGAGGTGTTCAGGTTGTTCGTTCTGCAGGGGCGGCGTTTGGCAGGAGCCGCTCAGGAACAACTGGAAGCAGCCATCTTGGCGGGTCCGCCACGCGAGATGTACCGGGATGATCTGGAAGCAGATCGGTGGCAAGACTTGGTGGCCCGCTCCGTCTGGCTGCATCTGGCCAAGCTGACCACATCGGGCCTCGCACTGGGAGCGCCCGCAGCGACACGCTTTGCGGAAATATCCAATGCCTACCCGCAATGGCAGTTGGCGACTAATGAGCGTGACGAGTTCTCACACTGGATGAGTGGTACTGGCGATCCGGACTACGAGGACAGCCGGGACGTCGACATTGCTCCCCGTAAGCGGCAGGAGCTGGTGCAATGGCTCACAAAGCCGACGCCCGAACAGCGGCCTTTCTACGAAGATACGTGGCGTGACGTTTGCCGCACGCGCTTTTTCCACAGTCTGACGGCGCTATGCGATCTGGCACGAGATGGCATGTGGCCCGCTGGTCGATGGCGCGAGGCACTGCAGGCTTGGGCCGAAGAAGGCATGTTGTTACGCTCCTGGCGATACGCCGCACCGCTGGTGCAGACCATGCCCGATGCCGTACTTCAGGAGATTGCCCACGGTGTTACGTGGTGGATGGAAGCAGTATCCAAATCGATCAACCGCCACGAGAACATACTGCTGGACCTCTGTCGCCGCGTGCTGGCGCTGCCGATTGATGCGGGTACTGGAATGACGCGCAACGGCGAACCAATTGACCAACCTGTCACGGAAGCCATTAACCACCCTGTCGGGCATGTTGGGCAGGCCCTAATCAACCTGTGGTTCAAACAGAACCCGAACGACAACGATCTGCTTCCAGCTGACATCAAGCCCATGTTCACCACACTGTGCGACGTGCAGGTGGACCGATTCCGCCACGGCCGGGTACTGCTGGGTTCGCGGCTGATCGCATTTTTCCGCGTGGATCGCCCGTGGACTGAGCAATACCTTTTACCACTTTTTAGTTGGAGCAATTCGGCCGAAGCAAAATCTGCGTGGGAAGGCTTCCTGTGGTCCCCCCGCTTGTATCAGCCCTTGCTCATTGCCTTCAAGCCTCAGTTCCTGGAAAGCGCAAACCACTATGCTGACCTTGGCGAGCATCGCCAGCAATTCTCCGCGTTCCTGACCTACGCGGCATTGGGCCCGACCGAGGGATACACCGTAGATGAGTTCCGATCTGCTATTGATGCGCTTCCACAAGAAGGATTGGAGGAGTCCGCGCAGGCGCTCTCCCAGGCGCTTGAAGGTGCAGCCGACCAGCGTGAGGACTATTGGAGAAATCGTGCTCAGCCTTTCTGGAAACAGATTTGGCCAAAGTCCCGCGACTTGGCTACTCCGCGGATCGCCGAGTCCTTGACCCGGTTGGTCATTGCTGCCCGAGGCGAGTTTCCGGCGGCATTGACTGCGGTGCAGGACTGGCTGCAACCGATCGAACACCCGGACTACGTCGTACACCTGTTGCACGAATCGAGTTTGTGCAGACGGTTCCCCCTGGACTCCTTGCTGCTGCTAAATGCGGTGATTGCCGACCAACAGTGGGCGCCTCGGGAGTTGGGTCTATGCCTAGACGAGATCGTGCAGGCCGCTCCAATTCTTGCGCAAGATGCTCGTTACCTGCGGCTCCGAGAGTATTCGCGTAGGCGGGGCATATGAAAACAGGGTAATTTGGCCGCTGATGGTCGCGCACCATGATGACCAAACCCTGGTCGGTAGCGCCAATGTTCGATCCATCGGATCGCAGAGGTTCGCGCGGTCCTCTCGATGAGCGGCGTATGTGTCACCCTCGACCTTTCGTTGAACTCGGGCCGCCACCTGCCCTGCGAATGGGTGTAATACGGCCTCTGCCGCTGTTTGGAGGGTGGCCGGTGAAGGACAGCAACAGTTAAGGTTTATAGGATGCCCGCCCGTGCAGGCGATGAACATCGCTTTGCCCACTGACGAGGGTGGGCGTCGTATAAACCTTAACTCAACCTGCCTGTGGGCGCTGGAAATTGGGTGCCGCCAGTAACGGACGGATTTCCTTTGAGCCATGCAATTGCTACGGTATTCATAGCTGCTTACGCATATCCTACAAGGGCTACAGCCTGATTTTTTATAAATTTTCACGGAAAAATCGTCAGCCTTCCGTCGTTCGACCGATCATCCCCGCAGCGGACTGGCTCCCTTGCATAAGCCCGCCCCCGCGCTACTGCAAAAAAACCATCGCCCCCTTCTTTTCGGCCGCCTTGGGCAGGCCCGCCTCTGTGATTTCACCGCGTGAATCCAGCCGGGCATTGTCGAAGCCGGTCATCAGTGCGTGGCGCATGTCGCGTGGGGCCCAGATGCAATGCCCTCGCCCCACCCGATAGGATTTGTTTGATAATTCCCCAATGCACATTTCACTGGCCTCTCAGTTGCCCAAGATTGCCGCGCTATGCGAAAGGCATGGCGTTGCCCATCTGGAACTGTTTGGCTCGGCGACCGGTGCGGAATTCAATTCCGACTCCAGCGACTTTGATTTTCTGGTGGAATTGGACACGCAAATCCCGGGTTCGCGCGCAAAGCGCTGGACCGAGTTGGCCGATGCCCTTGAACTATTGTTGGGCCGCCATGTGGATCTGGTGAATCCGCGCTACATCCGCAACCCGTATTTTTTGCAGGCTGTGAACAGCAGCCGCACCGTCATTTATGACCGACAAAACCCCTAAGTTGCTGGTTGATGCCTTGGGCGCCATCGATTCGGTCGGTGACTTTGTCAAGGGCGTCTCATTGGTCGAATATGTTGCTGACAAGATGCGTCGTTCGGCCGTGGAGCGGCAACTGGAGATTCTTGGGGAGGCTTGTTCGCGGTTGGCGAAGCTGGAGCCCACTTGGGTCAAATCGGTGGCCAATTTGAAACTGGCCATTGACCTGCGTAATCGCATCATTCACGGGTATGACTCCGTGGACGATGAAATCGTCTACTCACGGCCATCGGTGATCTTGACAGCTTGAAAGTAGATTTGTCTCGGCTACTTGCAGAGCGGGGTTGATTGCAAGGTCATGAAAACAGGGCGATGGCCGCATGCATACGCGGCAAAAAATGCTGCATTTGATGTCCCTTCACTAATGCATTTGCTACGTTATTCGTAGCTGCTTACGCAAATCCTGCAAGGGCTTAAGGCCGATTCTTCATAAATTTCTGACCGAAAAACAGACGGCCTCAAGCCTTGGGCACGCCCTACTGCAAAAACCCCATAGTCCCCTTCTTCCCCGCCGCCTTGGGCAGGTCCGCAGCTGTAATTTCATGGCGTGAACCCAGCCGCGCGTTGCCAAACCCGGTCATCAGCGCGCGGCGCATGTCGCGCGGGGCCAGCTGGCTGAGCTGGTCCAGCAGATCGTCGCGGGGCTCGGGCGCAAAGCGTTCGCCCCAGCCGTGTTCGCTGCGGATGCTTTGGTACAGGTTGCGGGCAATCTGGCGGGCGGCTTCCAGGGATGGTGCCGCCACGGTGAACACGTTCATGCGGTTCAGAATGGGCGCGGGAATGGCGCGCTCGTCGTTGGCGGTGGTGACCCAGATCACCTGGCTGGCGTCAATGGCCACCTCGGCAAACTCGTCGGTGAAACTTTGGGCGGTGTCGTGCTCCAGCAGGCTGTACAGCGCGCCCATCGGGTCGTACTGCGCGTCGGCGCTGGCCTTGTCAATTTCGTCCACCACGATCACCGGGTTGGCGTATTCGCCGTCCACCAGCGACTCAAACACTTTGCCGGGTTTGGCGCCTTTCCATTGCGAGGAGGAGCCCGACAGCAGCCAGCCCGCCGTCATCGAACCCATGGGCACCAGGCTCATGCCGGTGCCCAGCAGGTCGGCGAGTTTTCTGGCGAAGTGGGTTTTGCCGATGCCCGGAGGGCCCAGCAGCAACATGGGGGTGACTTCCAGGGCGTCCCGGCTGTCCTGGGCCAGCGCGACATGGCGCTTGATGTCGTCCAGCACCTCGGTGAAATTGGGCAGCAGCTGGTACAGATCTGCCATGTCGGGTATGCCCGAAGGTTTGACGGAGAAGCGTTGGGGGCCCCGCTCCAGCATGCGCTGGTAGGTGGCGCGCAGGTTGTCGTGCTCGTGGTCCTGGAGCTTGGCCAGCTTGCGCTCGACCTCGTCCGGCTGGAACACCCGGCGCATGTGCGCTACGGGGAGGTGGAAGGGAGAGGACTGCGGTACAGAGTTGCGAGATTCCATGACGGCCTCCTGTGCAATAACTATGAACCAATCACCACAGCCCCATTGAAGCACAAGTTGACCGAATTGTTAATGCAATAAAAACCCCATGTTGTGTGTGCACTTCACGGCTTGCGGTCCCGTTCAAACAAAAAAAACCACCCGAAGGTGGCTTTTGGAAGGCTGGAGAAAATCAGGCCTTGGGCGCCAGCGTCGTTTGCAGTTCGCCGCTTTCGTACATTTCCATCATGATGTCCGATCCGCCGATGAACTCGCCCTTGATGTAGAGCTGGGGGATGGTGGGCCAGCTGCTGTATTCCTTGATGCCGGCGCGGATGGCGTCGTCTTCGAGCACGTTGACGGTGGTGATGCCTTTGGCGTCCAGGCCACAGGCTTTCAAAATCTGGATGGCCCGGCCGGAAAAGCCGCACTGGGGAAAGCTGGCGTTGCCCTTCATGAAGAGAACCACGTCATTGGTTTTTACCAGTTCGGCTATGCGTTGTTGGGTGTCGCTCATTTCAATATTCCTAGTACTTCAATACCCGCGATTATTTCACCATCCACCTGCCCGTGTCGGCCGGGAAGGAGGCAATGCCGTGCGCAGAAGGGATATTGCTTGGGGTTTGGAGCTTGGGATGTTAATGAAATTGCGGTGTTGCATGAATGAAAGGTCAATAATTGCTTAAATTCTTTATAAATTAGCTGTTATTGCTATTTTTAATCAATTTAAGCTTGTACATCGCAATCCGATGCCTTGCCGCCCTGGTTAGGATAAGGGGCACTGGTGCTGTGCCTGTTTTTTTTAGGAATTTTTCCCATGTTGTCCAACCCTGCCACCAAATACCGCGCCTTCCCCCCAGTACAACTGGCCGACCGCCAATGGCCAACGCGCACCCTCACCGCGCCGCCCATCTGGATGAGCACCGACCTGCGCGACGGCAACCAGTCGCTGTTCGAGCCCATGAACGGTGACCGCAAGATGCGCATGTTCCGTACCCTGTGCGCCGTGGGTTTCAAGGAAATCGAAGTGGCTTTCCCCAGCGCTTCGCAAACCGACTTTGACTTTGTGCGCACCCTGATCGAAGGCGGCCATGTTCCTGAGGACGTGACCATCGAAGTGCTCACCCAGTCGCGTGAACATCTGATTCGCCGCACCATGGAGTCGCTGGTGGGCGCGCGCCGCGCCATCGTGCATGTGTACAACGCCACCGCGCCGGTGTTCCGCGACGTGGTGTTTGGCATGAGCCAGGCCGAGGTGCTGGAGATGGCGGTGTCGTCCGTGCGCCTCATCAAACAACTGGCCGCCGAGCAGCCGGGCACCGAATGGGTGCTGCAGTACAGCCCCGAAGTGTTCACCTCCACCGAGCTGGAGTTTGCGCGGGACGTGTGCGATGCCGTCACCGCCGAGTGGGGCGTCACGCCGACCAACAAGGTTATTTTGAATTTGCCCGCCACCGTGGAAGTGGCCACGCCCAATGTGTACGCCGACCAGATCGAATGGATGCACCGCAACCTGGCGCGGCGCGACAGCGTCATTTTGAGCCTGCACCCGCACAACGACCGGGGCACGGCGGTGGCCGCCGCCGAACTCGGCATGATGGCCGGCGCCGACCGGGTGGAAGGCTGCCTGTTTGGCAACGGCGAGCGCACCGGCAATGTGGACGTGGTCACGCTGGCGCTCAACCTTTACACCCAGGGTGTGGCGCCGGGGCTCGATTTCTCCGACATCAATGCCGTGGCCCGCACCGTGGAACACTGCAACCAGTTGCCCATCCACCCGCGCCACCCCTATGTGGGCGACCTGGTGTTCACGGCCTTCAGCGGCTCACACCAGGATGCCATCAAAAAAGGCTTTGCGGTGCAACAACCCGGTGCGCTGTGGAACGTGCCCTACCTGCCCATCGACCCGGCGGACGTGGGCCGCAGCTACGACTCGGTGATCCGCGTCAACAGCCAGTCGGGCAAGGGTGGCGTGGCCTATTTGATGGAAGCTGAGTTTGGCGTGGTTATGCCCCGGCGCCTGCAGGTGGAGTTTTCGGGCGAGGTGCAAACCCATACCGACACCCACGGCGGCGAGATGACGGCGCAAGACATCTGGAACCTGTTTGACTCCACCTACCTCAGCCCCGCGCAAGCCAGCATCCGCTACGTGGAGCACCACCTGTTTGACCATGCCGGTGTGGAAGGCAAACACCATGTGCAAGGCATCCGCCTGGCGCTGGAGGTGAATGGCCAGCCCATGCTGCTCAGCGGCGAGGGCAACGGCCCCATCGACGCGGCGGTGCATGCGCTGCAAGGGATTGGCGTCAAGGTGCAGGTGCGCAGTTTTGAAGAGCGCTCCACCAAAGCCAGCACCGACGCCGGTGACGCCCAGGCTTGTGCCTTTTTGGAGCTGACCCCTGCAGGCGGTGGGGCCGAGCGCTTTGGCGTGGGCATGGACACCAACATCGTCACCGCCTCCATCCAGGCGCTGGTCAGTGGGGTGAATCGGCTGGGGCTGGTGCGTGCTGACGTGGTTCAGGACAAGGTGGCCTGAGCAAGCTGACATTTTTTGACGGACTATTGTCAATTGACGAAAGGCTGTCAAAATATGTCCAATGAGCGCATTGACCGACCCCTGGCACTTTCCCCGTCCGGACCTGGCGCAGGCCTACCTGCAAGGTTTTGACTTGGGCCTGACCTCCGCGCGCGGCCTGTTTGCGCGCAGGCGCATGGGCAAAAGCGAGTTTTTGAAGCACGACCTGCTTCCAGCCGCCCTGCAATCGGGCTATCTGGCGGCCTACACCAACCTATGGGACGACACCGAGCACCCCGGCCAGGCCCTGGCCAGTGCCATTCTTTTGGCATGCGAGCCCAAGGGACTGGGCAAATTCTGGGCAGAGCTGAACACCCCCATTTCCAATCTCAAAGGCAGCGGCAAACTGCCCCTGGGTCTGGAGGGTTCGGTCGAGCTGGACTTGTCCAAAAAAGAAAAAGCGGCGGTGCCCGCCATCCAGGCGGCTCTGCAGGTGGCGGACCGGGCCAAGAAACGTTTGTTGCTGGTGATTGACGAAGCGCAGGTGCTGGCCGCGCCCGAGCACAAGGCCATCGCCCATTCGCTACGCGCCGGCCTGGATGTGCGCAAGGCGGGCATTAAGGTACTGTTTGCCGGTTCGTCCGAGGCGGCCTTGCGGGAGATGTTTTCCCGGGCCTCGGCCCCGTTTTACAACTGGGCGCCTCTGGAGCCCTTCCCCCTGCTGGGGGCCGAGTTTGTCGAAGCCACGGTCGCCCATATGGCCACCGTGGCCAAACATCCCTTGGCCATGGACGAGGCACTCAGGGCATTTTCTGCACTGAAGGAGACGCCCGAATTTTTCCGTTGGTACGTCGAGCGTTACCTGATGTACCAGCAGCAGGGGTCCGAACAGGCGCTGCAGTACACCCTGTCGCGCGTGCATGACGGCACCAGCTACGCCAAGACCTGGAAAGAGCTTGGCCGGGCCGACCGCGCGGTGCTGCTCCTGGCCGCCCGTGGCGTGCAGGACCTGTACGGCGCCCCTGCGCTCAAGCAATTGCAGGAGTTGTTGAACGCCCCCGAGGTGACCGCTAGCGCGCCCCGCACCTCGATTCGCCGCCTCACCGGCCCCAAGCTGCAACTGATGGCCCGCGTCGATCATGGCGCTTACCGCTTTGAAGACCCCGAATTTCAGGCCTGGGTGGCGGCACGGAGAACCATTGAATGAGCGAGGAAAGTACAGCGATGGAACCCTTGTATGCCATTTACCACATGCAATCCGCCAAAGGCTTCAGGTCCTGGTCGGTGAGTTTTTCGCGCAATGGGCAGATGTATACCAAGCGCTTTTTCGATCTCAGCCACGGTGGCTCGGACTCCGCCAAGGCCGCAGCCATAGCGTGGCGCGACGAGGCCCTGGCCACGACTCCGGCGCTCACCATGCTGGAGTTTTGCCAGAAAAAGCGCAGCAGCAATACCAGTGGCACGCCCGGTGTGCATTTCATGAAATCGGCAGCCCAACCCCTGGGATTTTGGCAGGCCAAACTCAAAATGGGGGGCGGAAAATACCTGAGCAAGACCTTCGCCGTGCTCAAACACGGCGACCACGCAGCGCATGAACTGGCCCTGGCTGCGCGCGCCGAAATGGTCGCCAGCGCCCAGGACAAGCCCTACCTCAAACACCCCCTGGCCAAATTGCTGGCGCCCAAAATACGGGGCAGCACGAAACTTCCGGAGGAAGACGCCAGCAGCCCTTAGGTCGTGGCGACGGATCATTTCCCGGTTTGGCTGGGCGGGCTGCTGCTCTGCGGCTGGATTCTCGCCATGCGTTCCAGAATGACCGCGGCTACCCGCTGGCTGGCAGGCAAAAAGGTGTGGGCGACCGGAATGTGCACGTTGTCGGTGAGCCAGTCGGCCGACACCTCAGAGACCGACACCACGCCGTCATGGGGCGCATCGCGGAAGGGGCCGATCTGGGTGGAGGCGCCCAGCACCCCGGCGATGCCGGTGACGGGCGCCGTCACCGGGCCGATGCCTTGCATGCGTGGGTCGTTGGCCAGGAGTTGGCCGCAGTCCCCCGTGAGGGCGCGAAACAGGCGGTTGCCTTGGAGTTTGTGTGCCAGGCGGGACGCGCGAACGGGGGAGCCCAGCAGAAAGACGTGGGTGGGTGGGCGCACCTCCTCGGACAGGGCCGCCAACGCGGCACGCAGCAAGACGCCGCCCAGCGAGTGACCAATCAGAATGTAGTCCCCCTGGCTGGCCAGTGTGGACAGGCGGGCGGTGAGTCGGGCGACGATGGGGGCGAAGTTCTGCACCGTCACCACGTAGCCGAAGGTGCAGGTCTGCATTCCGGCTTTGCGCAGTTGCCGCAGCAGTGGCCATCCAGAGAGCGGGGAGCGTCCCATACCATGGACAAACAGGGCCTGCATTGGAGCGGGGTGCTGCATGTGCGCCAGAGTGGATGAAGGTTCAAGGCGGCTCTGCATTTGCTATGAGTATAGGAGCTGCTCACGCATATTCCATGCGGTCTGGAGGCCTAAATGACCACCAATCCTATGCCCAAGGGCCATGCTGCTACCAGATCCAGAACATCAGCGCCCAGGTGTAGTCCACCAGTGCCAGGGCGGGGAGCAGGGCGGCCAGGGCGAGCAGCTGGCGGGACTGTGACGGTGCGTAGCGCTGGCATATGCCGTGGGCCAGAACCAGCGTCCACAGGTTGGCGGCGGTGAGCAGCAGCAGGCGCACGTCGTTGGCCCAATGGACCGGAATCCCCTCGTTTTTCAGCAGGTTGACCGTCAGGGCCGACAGGCCCAGAAAGATGCCGCAGCCCGCCAGCGGGATGAGGGCCTGGCTCAGGTGGTGGAAGCGCTGTGTGCGCCAGGGGCCGAGCACTCGGGTGGTCCAGGCCAGGGGCAGCGCCAAGCCGATGCCCATGACCAGTCCCATGCCCATGACGTAGGCGACCAGCAAACCACCGTCCAGCCAGGAAAACACATCGCGCTGCTCGGGGTAATTGGTCAGCAGCCACCAGGGGGCGTTTTCGGCAAAGGGCCACAGAATGTCGCGGTCAATCAGCCACTCCGCCAGCCATTGCTTGGCTTCGCCAAAGTGGGGGTTCACCGTCCACTGGAAGGCCCCGATGGCGATGCCCAGCAAACCCACCAGGATCAGCAGGGTTTGCCAGCCGCTGGCCAGGTGTTCACCCAAAGCCACCACCTCGGTGTTGGGCGAGCGCACGGTCAGGGCGATGGCATCGCGGTGGCCGCTGCAGCGACCACACATATGGCAGTCGCTGGTGCCTTCCATTTTGCGCATGGCCACCAGCGGCGCGCAGTTGATGGGCTGGATACGGATGGTGTGGGCGCTGTGGGGGGCATAGGACGCCCGCCAGGCGGTGGCATCCACCTTGTAATGCAGGGGCGAGAGTTTGCTTAGAAGGCCAAACACCCCGTTCACGGGGCACAGGTATTTGCACCACACCCGCTTTTCGCGGCCATACAAATAACCAACCACGATGGCTGCCACAGTAGAGCCACCCAGCACCAGCAACACCGCCTTGGGGTACTGGTAGACGCTGACCATCTGGCCGTAGACCGTGGTGCCGGCGAAGGCCACAAAAGGCCAGCCGCCCCAGCGCACCCAGCGCGGAATGGCACGGTTGCGCCCTTTGCTGCTGACCCATTCCGACAGCGAACCTTCGGGGCACAACACCCCGCACCAGACCCGCCCGACCAAGACCATGCTCAACAGAACGAAGGGCCACCAGATGCCCCAGAACACAAATTGGGCAAACACCGTCAGGTGGGTGAAAACGTGGGCGGTTTCGTCCGGCAGCGGTAGCACCGCTGGCACAATGATCAGCGTGCCATAGAACAGCACCACCACCCACTGGCCCGCGCGTATCCAGCGACCGTGTTGGCGCAGCCAGTCTCCGAGGGCGGCGGCAACCGAGTTCAGAGGGCTGCTTGTTTGCGGGCTGGACGCGAAATCCACTGCACACCACCCCAGTAAGCACAAAACACCAGCAGCACCATCAGCGAAGGCCGGGCACGGTAACCGGTGAAGGATGACACCACGCCGCCAAAGATGGTTCCGTCGTCCAGCAAAGCGGAGCTGTCCCACACCTGCGACAGCAGGGCTGGCAGGGTCTGTATACCGATCAGGCGTTCCACGCCGTTGATGAGCAAGGCGCAGCCCAACAGCAACAACATGATTTCGGTCCCCTTGAAGAAGGCCCGCCAGGAAATCAGTTTGCCGCCCAATTGCAACAGGTAAAAGGTGCCCCACGCGAGCGCCACCCCCAGGCCCAGCGCCAGCCAGAAGGAGCTGGAGCCGAAACCGTTGCTGCCAGTGGCCAGACTGCTCAAAAACAGCACGGCCTCACTGCCCTCACGGGTGATGGCAATAGCAGCCAGAGAGAATACGCCCCACCAGTTTTGCTGCCGGGTGCTGTGGTCCAGCGATTGTTCCAGGTCGCGTTTCAAGCGCTGGCCATGGCTGCGCATCCAGAACACCATCTGCACGATCAGGCCCGCGGCCACCAGCATCAGCGCGGCCTGGAAGTACTCTTGGCCTTCATCGGATAAAACGGAGTTCAGGGCATCAATGCCCAGGCCCAGCAGGAACGCGCCTCCCAAACCTGTAATGACGCCCAGCCACAGGTATTTCAAACCAGGCTTGCCGTCCGGGTTGTGCGACAGCCAGGCATGCAAAATCCCCACGACCAGCATGGCTTCGACGGTTTCCCGCCACATCACGAACAGGATTTGGCTGAAATTTTGCATGGTTTACTTGGCAATAATGCTGCCCTGGCCGGTCTGGATGTGAAAGTCATCGAAGAATTTGTACTCCCCCGCATCCAGCGGAAAAATCACCACAAAGGAGTGGCCTCCCGGGTTCAGCGCCTTTTCCTTGCGCAGTTGCAAGCTTTCGAACTCGATGGCTTCCGTGCCGGTGTTGAAAATCTCGATCTTAAACTTTTTGCCAGCCGGGACTTGCAGCTTTTGCGGTTTGAACACGCCGTTGTTGCACTCCAGCCGGAATGTCAGCAAGTCTTGCGCCGCCAGCGCACCAGTCAGCGGTGCCATCAGCAGGCAGGCCAGTGCGGCCAAGGCGAGTCGTTTGTGCATGGTGAGTCCCGGTGCCTGTGAAGTTTAGTAGCCGCCCTTTTTGCCCGTTCCGGCAAAGGTGAAGTCGTAGTTCAGGTCGAACGCCTTGAACCAGGGGGCCACGCCGGTTTCCTTGTCCACATGGCGGCCGAAATGTCCGTGCGCGCTGTCGGATTGTGGGGGTTGCACGGTGAACTTCAGCTTGTACTTGCCGGGGCCATCAAGCTTGACGTTGTCGCCGTAATGGGGGCCGTCGCTGGCCACCATGGGCATCAAGTTGCCTTCTGCCTTGAAGGTGCCGCCGACCTTGATGATTTCAAATTTGATCGCCAGATTGGGCATCCAGTCGCCTTCGGCAAAGCCGTTGGTGTTTTTCTTGGTGGCATGGATATCGGCTTCCAGGTGAATGTCGGACTCCTCCACCTTCTTCATCATGCCGTCCGGCTCCATCTTGACGGGCTGCAGGTACACCGCACCAATTTCCATGCCGCTGACGATCTGGTGCTTGCCGATGGGGGTTTCTGCGGCCTGGCTCAAGGGGGCGGCGAGGGCGAGGCTTGCGAGTACAGCGCAAAGAACTTGTTTTTTCATGGTGCGGACACTTTCACAGTTGAAGATAGGGCAGTTTAGCATATTCAATGCGAATTACTCGTATTAAGGTTTGCAAAAAACGCGCCTTCACCTGGACTTATTGCATATGCCGAATCGTGCCAATGGGCATTAGACCAGGACAAAGCGCAGGCACTCAACGGGAATCGCTACTTGAGCAGCGCGAACGGTCCTGCGCCAGACAGTACGACCCCATTGCCAGTCTGCGTCTTAACCTGCAGATTGAACTGACGGCCCGAAAGCTGGTGCTGAGCTACGACGTGCATTGGGTCTGCCGTAGCCATCCAGATGTCGTCACGGATGCCATCAAAGCATTTCCGACTGTCCGGCGCATTGAGGCAGGCCAGCGCCGATACGAGACTCGGGGCCGAGTACGCCGCAAACCTGCTTCCTCTCAGTTACGGCAATGAAGCGCAAGAATTCGCCGAACCCTCCGAGAGTTTTGACGCAATGGCGGCGACGCTGCTTGCGACGCATTCAGAATGCCGCAGGTAAGGAATGTGCGGTTGGTTCAGGGAAGTGATTGTTTGCCAGTTCTTAAAGCAAAAAGCGTTTAGGCGTATTCGGCCAGCGCCGTCTTCATTTTCTTCATGGCGGCCACTTCGATCTGGCGGATGCGCTCGGCGCTGACGCCGTATTCGGCGGCCAGGTCGTGCAGCGTCATGCCGCCCGAGTTGTCGTCGTTCACCTTGAGCCAGCGCTCTTCCACGATGCGGCGGCTGCGCGCGTCCAGGGTATCCAAGGCGGCGGCAATGCCGTCGGTGGCCAGCACGTCGCGCTGGTGCGCTTCAATCACTGCCATGGGCTCGTGGTTGGTGTCGGTCAGGTAGGCGATGGGGCCAAAGGCGTCGTCGCCATCATCCGAAGGGCTCGGGTCCAGCAACACATCGCCACCGGACAGGCGCGTTTCCATCTCGATGACCTCTTCGGGCTTGACCTTGAGTTCGCGCGCCATGGCGTTGATTTGGTCCGGGCTCAGGGTGTCGCGGTGGGTGCCTGCGTCAGCCGCAGCATCGTCCGACTTGAAACGCTGCTTCATGGAGCGCAGGTTGAAAAACAGCTTGCGCTGGGCCTTGGTGGTGGCCACCTTGACCATGCGCCAGTTTTTCAGGATGTACTCATGGATCTCGGCCTTGATCCAGTGCATGGCGTAGCTCACCAAGCGCACGCCCTGGTCGGGGTCGAAGCGTTTGACGGCCTTCATCAGGCCCACATTGCCTTCCTGGATCAGGTCGCCGTGGGGCAGGCCATAACCCAGGTACTGGCGGGAAATCGACACCACCAAACGCAAGTGAGAGAGCACTAACTTACCGGCTGCGTCCACATCGTTGTGCAGTTTCAGTTTGCGCGCAAACTCTTGCTCTTCTTCCAGCGTGAGCATGGGCAGGCGATTGGCAGCCGTGATGTAGGCATCCAGATTACCCAGCGCTGGCACCATGGACCACGGATTGGCCAAGGCCAGAGCGGTGTTTGGGTTTCCCATTTGCAGTGTCATACCAGAACTCCTTATGTTCATGCGCTGAATATTAGCACTCTCTGTGATCGAGTGCTAATGGATAAGTTCAATTCCTCAGGGCAATTGCATTTGAAAAATATTGATAGGCGAGGTGAAGAAATGATGTCCACTCAAGCATTTTTTGCTGCGAGTGAACATACGTATGATGCAAGCCTTCTCGATACTGCCCGATCCCCGCACCGGCCCTGCGCAACGCCACGACCTGCAAGAAATGATTGTCATGGCCCTGAGTTCTGTTCTTTGCGGCGCAGACACCTGGGTGGATGTGGCCGAGTGGGCCGGTGACAATGAAGACTGGCTCAAAAAGTACCTCGTGTTGAAAAACGGCACGCCGTCCCACGACACCTTCGGGCGCGTCTTTCGCCTGCTTGACGCCGCAGTCTTTGAACAGTGCTTTCGCCACTGGATTGTCGATATCGCAGGGGTTGCCAAAGGCGTGATTGCCTTGGATGGAAAGACCCTGTGCGGCTCACGCGATGGTAAAAATACGGCCCTGCACATGGTTAGCGCCTTTGCCACCGAGAGCGGATTGTGTCTGGGCCAAGAAGGCACTCGGGGCAAGGGTAACGAGATCATGGGCATCAAAACGCTGCTCGACACGTTAATGCTCAAAGACTGCATCGTCACCATTGATGCCATTGGCTGCCAGACGGAAATTGCCGAAAAGATAGTAGCGCGAGGGGGTGACTACCTGCTTGCGGTGAAGGAAAACCAAGGCAACCTGTTTGAGTCCATTGACGAGTTTTTCGACGAAGGCCAAACACGGGGTTTTGGCAACACGCAGGTGAGCCGCTTTGAAACTCTGGAGAAAGACCACGGGCGCATTGAGACCCGGCGCTATGTGTGGATAGACCGGCTGGACTGGATGGAGCCGTCGATACGCAACAACTGGGGAAATCTAGCCGGCGTGGGCCTGGTGGAGCGCCAGCGGGAGATCAAAGGCAAGATATCCATCGAACGCACGCTGTACATCGGCTCCAAAGGCATTGCCTCGGCCCAGGCGCTGGCCAACGCGGCGCGAGGCCACTGGGGAATCGAAAATCGCCTGCATTGGGTGCTCGATGTCACATTCCGCGAGGACGAATGCCGGGTACGCGTAGGGCATGCACCGCGCAATTTCTCATTGTTACGAAAGTTCGCTTTGACGCTACTGCGTCAAGATCAGCAATACCTCAAACGCAGCTTGCGAAGTCGCCGAAAAACCGCTGACCGCCTTCCCGAATACAGGGAATCACTCTTGGACCTTCAGGCTCGGGGGTAAATGCAATTGCCCTGTTCAATTCCTTTGATAGTCTGGGTGAGGGACGCACTTCGGGTATTGCCGAAACGCACGCAAATGCCAAATGCGTGTTGCATGGGATTACATCGAGACGATTTCTTGTATTACACAAAAAATCATATTATGATTGAGTGAGTAATGTTAAGCCACCAACCACCGAGTGATCCCGCCCATGAAGGTTAACCCGAAAAATCTCATCCTGGAACTCTTGCTGGCGGTCGGCGAAAAGCCCATGACGGCCCGCGAGGCGATTTTGGCCTGTGCCCTCTTTGGCATCAGCGAAAACAGCCTGCGCGTCACCTTGACGCGGCTGACCGCTGCGAACCTGATTGTGATGGTGGGGCGGGGCGCTTACCGGCTGGGCCCGGCGGCTACCGATCTGGCGGACGAGGTGGCTACCTGGCGCACGGTGGAGACCCGTCTGGGGCCGTGGAATGGCGGGTATTTTGGCGTGCACTGCGGTGCACTGGGCCGCAGCGACCGCATGGCACTGCAACGGCGTGAGCGTGCCCTGCAAATGCTGGGCTTTCGGCCCCTGGAGCGTGGTCTGTACATCCGCCCGGACAACCTCATTCCCGGCATCGACGATGTACGCCAACGGCTTTACAAACTCGGTTTGGACCGGGAAGCCTCCGTGTTTCTGATCAGCGGCCTGGATGCAGAACGCGAGTCCCAAGCCCAACACCTGTGGGACAGCGATGCGCTGGCCCCCACCTATGCCCGCTTGCGCGCGCAACTGGAGGCGTGGATGGACAGTGCGCAGCAGCTTCCACTGGAAACCGCAGCCCGCGATGCCTTTCTGGTAGGGGGCAGTGCCATTCACCAACTGGTGTTTGACCCCTTGTTGCCCGAGCCCTTTATCGACGCTGCGCAGCGCCACGCTTTTATCCAGGCGGTGCAACGGTTTGACGAAATCGGCCGCGCCATCTGGATCCGCCTTTTTGATTCCTATGCCGAGGCGTCATCCGCTGCACAAGCCCTTTCTCAACCTGCTGAATTGGAGTCTGACCATGAACCATCGCATTGAACCCACACAAGCCGCTCCCTACCTGGCCGACACCCATGTTTTAAGCAACCTCTCTAACGAGCTGTGCGACTACAACATGTACAGCCAGGACGCCGCCCTGGTGGAAGCGGTGCGGCGCGAAGGCGGCCAGTGGGCCGAGAGTGAACTCAGCGCCTTTGGACAGATGACGGGCTCTGCCGACTACCTGGAACTGGGCACCCTGGCCAACAAGTTCCAGCCCGAGTTGGATACCCATGACCGCTTCGGCAACCGTATTGATCTGGTGAAGTTTCACCCGGCCTACCACCAGCTCATGAAAACTTCCATCGCGCACGGCCTGCATGCCTCGCCCTGGACGGCACCCGGCCCCGGTGCCCATGTGGCGCGCGCCGCCAAAAGTTACCTCCACAGCCAGGTGGAGGCCGGCCACGGCTGCCCCATCACCATGACCTTCGCCGCCGTGCCCGCCTTGCGCCTGCAGCCCGAGCTGGCCAGCGTGTGGGAGCCCAAAATCACCTCCCGCGTGTACGACCCCCACAATGTGCCGGTGGAGCAAAAACAGGGCGTCACCATCGGCATGGCCATGACCGAGAAACAGGGTGGCTCGGACGTGCGCACCAACAGCACCCGCGCCTACCCCGTGGGCAGTGGTGGGCCGGGCCAGGCCTATGAGCTGGTCGGGCACAAGTACTTTGTCTCGGCCCCCATGTGCGACGCCTTTTTGGTGCTGGCCCAGGCGCCCGGCGGCCTGTCGTGTTTCCTGCTGCCGCGCTGGCGCCCCGACGGTTCCAAAAACCCGATGCAGGTGCTGCGGCTCAAAAAGAAGATGGGCAACGCCTCCAATGCCTCCAGCGAAACGGAGTTGCGCGGTGCCTTGGCCTGGATGGTGGGCGAAGAAGGGCGCGGCGTGCGTACCATCATTGAGATGGTCAGCATGACCCGCTTTGACTGCATGATCGGCTCCAGCGCTGGCATGCGCATGGCCGCCTCGCAAGCGCTGCACCACTGCGCCCAGCGCTCGGCCTTTGGCAAGGTGCTGAACCAGCAACCGCTGATGCAAAACGTGCTGGCCGACCTGGCGCTGGAGAGCGAAGCCGCGCTGACCCTCACCCTGCGCATGGCCCGTGCCATGGACAACCGTACCGTGGAGACCGAAGACCTGCTGGTGCGCCTGGTCACGGCCGTGGGCAAATACTGGATCTGCAAACGCACGCCCAACCACGCCTACGAGGCCATGGAGTGCATAGGCGGCAGCGGCGTGATGGAAGACTGCATGCTGCCGCGCCTGTTCCGCGAATCACCCGTCAACTCCATCTGGGAGGGCAGTGGCAATGTGCAGTGCCTGGATGTATTGCGTGCCCTGTCCAAAACACCGGCCGTAGTGGAGGCTTTCTTTGCCGAAGTCGGTCAGGCGCGTGGCGCCCATGCGGCGCTGGACCGCTACGTGGCCCACCTGGCCCAGGACTTCAAAGACCTGCAAGACTTTGAATACCGCGCCCGTGATGTGGTGGACCGCATGGCGCTGGCCCTGCAGGCGTCTTTGCTGGTGCGCAATGCCCCCGCCTTTGTGAGCGATGCCTTCTGCCATTCGCGCCTGGAGCAGCAGGGCCACCACAACTACGGCACCCTGCCGCGTGGCGTGGACGTGGCGGCCATCATTGCGCGCGCCACACCAAAGACCGCTTAGAACCGCACTATTGCTATGCTTTTAGGAGCTGGTGCGCCAGCGTAGGCCGGTAAAACGCAGTTGATTGAGAAGTTCAATACAGGGAAGAAATAGCGAAATCACTCTGATGCGCAGAAGCCAGCGACCGAGAATGCCGTGGGCCAGGTTCAGCCGTATTGCCAGACGTTTCATGTCACCCATCCACAACGCACACCCATACCCGGAGGAACGCTTCTATGCGTCACATACCTGAGGCAGGAGCCGTATGCAGTAATTCTGCACGTACGGATCTGTGCGGGGGTAGGGGATAACCTTTGTTTCTACCGCAACCATACGCAGTATCCACGAATACGAAGGGACTTCCCGCTTCCCGGTAACGGTAGGGTGCGATTCAAACTGATTGTAGATGTGCAGTCTGTTCCTCGTTTTATCGCAGCTTCAATTCATGCCAAAGCAAGAAATACCGTCATCAATGAAAAATACCGAAACCGTTGCTTGACTTTGATGGAAGTCCCTGTAGACCGGCTGGTGGGTGGCATGGTGAAAAACGGCTACACGCCGGAATTTGCCGAGGCCATCTTCAAGCATATGGAAAGTTTTGGTGAATACGGTTTTCCCGAGAGCCACGCCGCCCGTTTTGCCCTGCTGGTGTGGGTGAGCTGCTGGCTGAAGCAACACGAGCCCGCCTGCTTTCTGGCGGCCTTGCTCAACAGCCACCCCTGGGCTTCTACGGCCCCGCGCAACTGGTGCAAGACGCCCAGCGCTGCGGCGTGGAGGTGCGCCCCATAGATGTGATGCACAGCGACTGGGATTGCACATTAGAGGAAATGGGGTCAGATCCCGACACGAGCAAAGGGGGGGCAGACCCCGATTCAGGACAAAGCTCCAGTCGGAGAGGGGAGTGGTGAACGAAATCGGGCTCTGCCCCCTTTGCGGCCACGCGAGCTAACGTCGCGCAACCCGCCATCCGCCTCGGCCTGCGCCTGGCCCACGGCCTCACCCAAGCCACCGCCCGCCAGCAATCCCCCTTCACCAGTACCCAGGACCTGGCCTTGCGCTGCGGCCTGGACGCAGGCGAGCTCAAGGCCCTGGCCAGCCTGTCCGGCCACCGCCGCCAGCAGGTATGGGACGCATCGGCCCTGGCCCCCGCGCCCGGTTTTCTCAAAGGTGTGCCCGTGGACGAGGCAGATTTGCAGTTGCCCGCAGCGCAAGAGGGCGAAGAGGTAGTGTTCGACTACGCCGCCGTCGGGCTCACTTTGCGCTCCCACTCCTTGCTGTTGTTGCGTGGGCAGCTATCAAAATTGAAGCTGCTCACCGCCGCCCAGATGCGCGACTACCCCACGGGGCACCTGGTGCGCGCCTGTGGCCCGGTCACCATGCGCCAGCAGCCCCAGACCGCCAAGGGCGTAGTGTTCGTCACGCTGGAGGACGAAACCGGCAGCGTCAATGTGATCGTCTGGAAAGCGGTGAAAGAGCGCTTTTGCCAGGAGGTGGTGCGCGCCCGCCTGCTGGCCGTGTACGGCGTGTGGCAGCGCGACGACGAAAGTGGCGGCGAGGTCCGCCACGTCGTGGCCAAGCATTTGGTGGACCTGACGCACCTGCTGGGCAACCTGGCCACGACGAGCCGGGATTTTCATTGAACCTGCGGAACTGGAGCCCGCGAAATGCTTGCGAAATACTGGTATGTGTACCGCCTGTGGGCCTCGCTGGACTATCCATTTGTGCCGTATTTGACACGCATGCACACATCTGCAATCATTGTGAGTAAATTTACTCAGTACAATTTATGGCATTTCATCGCTCACAAGTTCAAGCACTGCGCGAGCGCTTGGAAGAAGCCCCTTTGTTCATCACGATTGTGGCGGGGCCCAGGCAGGTTGGCAAAACCACCTTGGTACGGCAAGCCTTGGAAAAATGCGCGCATCGTTTTTTAGCCGTCGACCAGCCCGCTGAGTCTCGGCCATTGGTATTTGGGGACTTCCTTTCGCAGACCAGCGAGATGGACGGAGCTCCCCGCGACGCCGCTTGGCTGATCCGCAGTTGGAAGGATGCCCGGCGGCAGTGCAAAGAATTCCAGCAAATCAACACAGGGCAGCCGTTCGCCTTCGTGCTGGACGAAATTCAGAAAGTACCGCGCTGGTCAGACACCGTGAAAGGTTTGTGGGATGCCGACCGCGCCCAAGGCCTTGCGATGCACGTGATCTTGCTCGGAAGCTCCCCCTTGTTGATTCAAAAAGGGCTGACCGAAAGCCTGGCCGGGCGTTTTGAGCTGATGCGGGTCTCCCATTGGTCATTTCTGGAAATGCACCAGGCGTTTGACTTCACCCTCAATGAATACATTTATTTTGGGGGCTACCCCGGCAGTGCCCGGCTCATCCGCGACGAAGGGCGTTGGCGCAACTATGTTCTGGCCAGCTTGGTGCAGCCCAGCATCGATACCGACATTTTGCAAATGACCCGTGTGGACAAACCCGCCTTGCTCAAGCAACTTTTTGAACTGGGGGCCAGCTACTCCGGCCAACTGCTCGCACTGGGCAAAGTCAAAGGGCAACTGCAAGACGCGGGCAACGAAACCACCCTGGCCGGGTACCTCCATCTCTTGGGAAATGCTGGCTTGCTCACCGGCTTGCACAAATACCACGTGGGCGCGGCACGCAGGCGGGCCGCGGCACCGAAATTTAACGTCCTCAACACCGCGCTGATGTCCAGTGCCACGCCCTACACCTATGCCCAGGCACAGGCAGACCGCAGTTACTGGGGGCGCCTGGTCGAAAGCACCGTGGGGGCACATCTCTGGAACACAGCGACCAGCAACGAGGAAATCAGCTATTGGCGCGAGAGCCCGCACGAGGTGGACTTTGTGATCACCGATGCCCTGCGGCTGACCGCGATCGAGGTAAAAAGCGGCCCCTCCATAGGCAAGCTGGGCGGTCTGACTGAGTTTGTCAAACAACATCCAAACTGCAAACCACTGCTGGTGGGCACGGGCGGCATTGAGTTACCCGAGTTTTTGTCGTATCCGCTGGCGCATTGGTTGGATGGGGAGTGAGGTTGGACGTGAACACCTTCAAAGCCAAAACTCCGGACCGCCTTCCGCTGGAGCGGAGCGTCCGGGCGCGGACACAAGACGGCTCGCTGTCCAGCCCTGAACCGTTGAGTAACTACCGTGACGTGCCAGCCTGGGTCTTGCTTGCCGATCCTGGGGCAGGGAAGACAGACACCTTTAAAACCCTGTGTGCAGCAGAAGGCGGCTACGACACCACGGCACGCAACTTTGTAACCCAACCGCTGCCAAGCGGACAAGTTGGCCCGATATTTATTGACGGACTCGACGAGATGGCAGCGGGTGGCACGTTCGATCAGATACGCGCCAATCTGCAACTACTCGGCACACCAAAATTTCGTATTTCCTGTCGCGAGGCGGATTGGCGTGGCAACGTTGACAGCAAGGAACTACAGCGCTTGGTCGGCAGTGACAACTTTGCGGAACTGCACCTCGCGCCTTTAACCCGCGAACAAACACAGGACTTGATTGCCCATTGGCAACAATCCAGTGATGACGAAGCCGAAAGGTTTATGCGCGAAGCCAAGCAACGTGATCTCTCAGGCTTGCTGGACAACCCGCAAACCTTGCGCATGCTGGTCAAGGCGCATGCAGCCAACGGGGGAGACTGGCCCGCCAGCAAAACCCAGACGTATGAAATGGCCTGCGCGCAACTGGTGCAGGAACCGAACGAGGCACACCGCGCAGCCCAGGAAAATAATGTCCTGCCATTTGCGCAAGTACTGGAGGCCGCAGGCTACCTGAGCGCCGTCATGCTGCTATCGGGCAGTGCAACGATTGTGCGGCAACTCCCCCTCGAAGCACATGCAAACACCTTGGCGTTGAGCGACCTCAGCTACGGCACAACCGCGCCTGATAAAACCGCCTGCCAAGCCGCCCTGCACACCAGACTGTTCCGGGGCCGGGGCACCGGCCAGCGTGAATTCATCCCCGTTCACCGCACCGTGGCGGAGTATCAGGGGGCGCGTTACCTGCGCTCTCGCATTGACGCGGGTTTGCCCGCCAGCCGCGTATTGGCTTTGATGATGGGCGAAGACGGCGGCATCGTGCCCGAGTTGCGTGGCTTACATGCGTGGCTGGCGGCAACGGCGTCAGGGGAACTACGCCGTGAGCTAATTGAGCGTGACCCATTGGGCGTGGTGCTTAACGGCGATGTGCGCCAGTTCAACCGTGACGAAAAGCTGCAAGTGCTCAAGGCCTTGCGTGATGAAGCCACGCGCTACACCTATTTCCGCAATCAAAACTGGACAAGCCATCCCTTTGGCGCCTTGGCGACGTTGGACATGGAAGGCGATTTCAAAACCTTGCTGCAGTCTGCCGACCGCAGTCCGCCACATTTCTCCTTGCTCGATTGTGTGCTGGATGCCCTGGTACATGGACAGTACATGCCTGCTCTGGCACCAGCGCTGGAGCAGGTGGTGCGCGATAAAACCTATCGACCGGACTTACGAACTTCGGCATTGGACGTCCTTGTTGCCTATGCGTGCGAAGACAACGACTGGTCAGCACTCACGCAGTTGTTAGCGGACGTTGACGGCAACATGGTGGAAGACCTGGAAGATGAGCTACTCGGCACGCTGCTGCAAGCCCTCTATCCGGGCCATATTTCGCCTGCAGAACTTTGGAGGCACTTTAGGAAGCCCAAGGCTGAAGATTTTTTAGGCACCTACTGGCAGTTCTGGCATGAACTAGCAAAAGCAGATATCTCGCGCGCAGAAGCCCCAACCTTGCTGGATGCATTGTTTTCAATAGGCTACCAACTTAGCGATCAGCGCGACCATTTAGGTTCCTCAGAAATTGTGGGCAAATTGCTAGCGCGCGGAGTGAGGCTGTATGGAACAGAAATAGACGTGGAACGACTCGACAACTGGCTCTCGCTAGGCCACAACATCTATCACAGTCCGCTAGAGGCCGAGCACAAAGAAGCTCTCAAAGAGTGGCTGGAGGAGCATCCTGCCATCTACAAAGCCTTGTTTGAGTACGGTCTACAGTTTCAGCTTAGCGCAAGCGATGCCCGCTTCGGCGCATTAGGCCGGATTCAGCTACAGCTCTATGACGCGGCAGAACCGGACGATGCCGGACCCTGGTATTTAGCGCTGGCTGAAGCCAGCACGGATGGCGATTTGCGCCGAAAACTAGTGTGCAAAGCATTTGGTTTTACGGAGCAAAAAGTGGGGTCAGATGCAGCCATTGAGTTACTCGAATATTGGTCTGCAGACCACGCCAACGACACCTACTGGATAGATGAGTTATTGCAGTGTGCCTATCCGCGCCCGGAATGCGAACAGCAATACCTAGACGCTAGAAACAAGCACGAAGAGCGCAAAGCAGAACGATCACGCGAGCGAACTGAATTTTTCAAGAAAGTGCTGCTTGGTTTTGAACCCGGTCCGGCCCACTTGGGCGCCTTGGTCGAGGTGGCAAATGCCTACCTCAACTTCTTTCAACGTTCCAAGGAAAAAACACCGAGCGATCGATTGCTTGAGTTGCTAGACCAGGACAAGGAATGGCTTCGCCTTGCCCTGCACGGCTTGCGCCAGTGCCTGTTCCGCGATGACCTACCCTCTGCAGCCGGCATTGTTGATCTTCATGCCCAAAGCCGACGCTACCACTTGGCCTCCCCTTGCCTGGCCGCGATGGAGTTGCGCTACGCTGAAAATCCGGCGACGGCATTTGATTTGTCGCCAGCCCTTCTGGAGACAGTAGTCGCTTTTCGCTTGACTACTCTTTCATATGGCGACGACGGCTGGTTCACACAACTGCTGACACAACAACCCTTGGTTTTGGCCAGCGTCATGTCCCGCATGATCAGCCAACAGATCGCTACAAAAACAGAACACATAGAAGGTTTGTATGCCTTGGCCCGCAATGCCAACTATGTACCGGTTGCAAAGCAGATTACGCCCCAATTGACAGCTGGTTTCCCAGTCAAAGCCAGCGAGAAGTTGCTCAAAAATTTGCGTTTGTTAATCGTTTCCGTGCTGACTCATCTGGACCGAGAAACTCAACTATCGCTAATCGCAGACAAACTTGGCGCTAAGGGCATGGATGTAGCCCAGCAGGCTTACTGGTGGACGGCCGGTGTTCTGCTGGCGCCGGAGTTGTATCTGGAACGTATCCAGCAATTCGTTGCGAAAACCCAGACGCGCGCCAGCCATGTGTTCGCACTCATCCATGAACGTAGCACCAGAGGTGAATTGCAGGCCGATCTACCCCTTGCGACTCAAGTCTTTTTAATCGAACTATTGGGCCCTCGTTCAAATCCATCTTGGTCAAAAGGGAGCGGTTTAGTCACGCTTGAGATGAACATCGGCGAATACGTTGGAAGTCTCATTACCATGCTGGCAGGCAACCCGGACGATGCAGCCACGCAGGCGCTAACCCACCTCCAGCAACGCCAAGACATGAAACACTGGAACGACACACTGAGCCGTGCCCTGTACGACCAGCGCATCACGCGGCGAAAAGCACGCTTCAAACCAGCCACGGTCACGCAGGTTTGCGACACGCTGGCGAATCTGAAACCGGCCAACGCGGCCGATCTGTGGGCGTTGACGGTGGATCACCTTAAGCAACGGCTTCTTGAAATTCGAAATGGAAGCAGCAACGACTACCGCCAATACTGGGCTGGGGAAACACCAAAATTAGAAGACGACTGCCGTGATGCGCTTTTGTCAGATTTGAGGAAGCTCCTTCAACCACTGGAAATTTCAGCTGAGCGAGAGGGGCACTATGCTGATGCGAAGCGAGCCGACATCAAAATAATTGCTGGGGCACTTCACTTGCCCATCGAAATCAAGCGCGAGATGCATAAGGAAGTCTGGACAGCGATTGGCAATCAACTGGTCGCCAAATACAGCAAAGAAGTCGCCAGCGACGGCTATGGTATCTATCTGGTGTTTTGGTTCACCGGCAACCCAAAAGGGAAAGCCGCCGTCAATGACGGCGGGAATCAACCTAAAACCCCGCAAGAGTTACAGCAACGCCTAACCGCCACCGTGCCAGAAGCGCTGAAGCATAAAATTGCCGTTCTGGTAGTGGACTGCTCAAAACCGCAAGCAACTTAAGCCAGCAGTGTGATGGAGATAGTGGTGGTGCACGCCATGTGGTGCCGTGCACCACCGCACTCCGCCTTAAAAGAGGTAACGCACCCCCACGTAAGCCACGCCCACCTTGTCGCGGTTGTCACCGGCAAATTTCAGTTGGTGTTCGTCGTATTGCACAACTGCCGACCATTTCGGATTGAACAGGTATTCGGCGCCCACGCCATACGACCAGCCGAAGCCATTTTCGGTGCCGCTGACAATGCCTGAACCGGCTGCGGACGACACGTCTGTCTGGCCGTAGGTGGTTCCCAGTTTGGCCAGCAGGTTGAACGAAGTGCCTAGCGGGGCTCTGCCAATCAGGCTCAGGTTGAGGCCCTGCGCTTTGGTGGTGCCACCGGCGCGGGCAATCCGCCCGAAGTCGGTGTAGCCCAATTCGACACCGAAGTTTTGGTGTGTGTAATGGCCGGTGCTCAGGTTGTAAGCCGTGTCGCCTTGGTCGCGGTTGAATGCGCCAATGCCGTTGCCCACCGAGAAATCGGACCGCCCGGCACCCAGCCCCACGTAACTGTCGCCAGAGGGGAAGTCCATGTAACCGGAGGATGCTTTGGACGTGTTGCTTTGCGCCTGTGCACCGGCCACAGTGAGCAGTGATGCGCCAGCCACGCAGAAACCCAGCAGTAAATGGTGTGATGTTTTCATTGCGAATCCTTGGATTGAGTGAATGAAAAAATATCCAGAACCCAGTGATACGCTCCCTCAGGCCTGGAGGTTCACCTACTCTAGTAAGGGCTGACGGAAAAGGATGTAGGCGCTTGGGGACACTTTGTGTAGGACAACACGATGAGTTTCGTTAATTCTTCGGCCGTCATGGCATTGAGTTCGGCCAGGACCGGTGGATGTTGCGCTGCTCCCAGGCAAACCCGTGGCGGCATCCGGTAAGCGCCCCGCGCCGCCAGGTCCCGCATTACCATTGGGTGATTCCGAGCCCTCGTCCTTGATCAGAAACCTGCCCATGTCTTTCTCTTTCTCCTTTTGCTCTCCCTGGCTACGCCGCGCACTGTGGGGGCTGGGCGGCCTGCTGGCGCTGTGGGCGCTAGCCTGGGCCGCCGTGCCGCCGCTGCTCAAGGGCCAGGTGGAAGCGCGGGGCAGCGAGGCCCTGGGCCGCAAGCTCAGCATCGGCGCCATTGATTTCCAACCCTGGTCGCTGGAGCTGACGGTGTCCGACATCGCGCTGGCCACCGCCGATGGTGCGGGCCAGCAACTGAGGATTGCGCGCATTTATGTGGACGCCGAAATAGCGTCTTTGCTGCACCTGGCCCCGGTGCTGGACGCCATCACCGTGGACGCGCCCACCTTGCAACTCACCCATCTGGGGGGAGGGCATTACGACATCGACGACCTGCTGGAGCGCCTGAATGCGCCGTCGGACCAGCCGCCGTCCGCGCCCCTGAAATTTGCGCTGTACAACGTCACGCTCAATGCCGGTGCGGTGGACTTCACCGACCGTTCCACCCAGACCGAGCGCAAGCACAGCCTACGCGGCGTGCATCTGGCCCTGCCCTTTTTGAGCAATCTGGACGCCCAGCGGGACATCAAGGTCAGTCCCCGGCTGGCGTTTGAACTCAACGGCAGCACTTTTGACACTGCCGCCGAAGGCACACCGTTTGCCCAAACCCGCCAAGGTGAAGCGACGCTGAAGGTCGCCAGCATGGACTTGGCGCCCTACCTCGACTACCTGCCCGCCAGCTTGCCGATGCAACTCAAGAGCGCGGTGGTGGATGCCGACGTGCGCCTGAACTTTGCGCAAACACAGCCAGCGCATGTAAGTTTGTCGGGCCGCGTGGCGGTTTCCAAACTGAAGGTGGTGGACACCGCCGGGGCCGATGTGCTGGGTGTGGAGTCCATTGAAACGGTGCTGGCCGATGTGCGCCCTTTGGAGCGGGTGGTGAAGCTGACCTCGGTGGATGTGGTGGCGCCCCGGTTACGCGCCACGCGCAACCGTGCGGGGCGCATCAATCTGGATATGGCTTCATCCCCGCAGCGTACTGTTGCTATCAAAAAAGAAGCTGCTCGCGCATATTCCACGCGGGTTAAGGCCATAAATGCTGTAAAAATAAAAGAGAGTTCAAGCGCCTGGACCCTGGAGTTGGCGCACTTTGCCTTGCACCGGGGGGAAATGGCGTGGACGGACGAGCAGGTCCAGCCGCAGGCGCGCTTGGCACTGAAGGGCCTGGAGCTGCAAGCTGACGCACTGCAGTGGCCTTTGTCTGCTGCGGCCACCTGGGAGGGATCGGCCACCTTGTCCCTGCTTGGTAAAAGCGGTGGCAAGTCGGCCCGCCTGGCGTTCAAGGGTCAGGGCACGGACCAGGATGGACGGGTGCACGCCAGTCTGGGCGAGGTGGCGCTGGGTTGGGCTGCGCCCTATGTCGCGCAGTTTCTGGAGCCCGGTGTTGCCGGTGTGCTGGACGCTGAACTGGAGGCCGTGTGGGCGGCTGGCAAATGGCAACTGGCGATGCCTCGCGCAACCCTGCGGGACTTCGCCTTGCAAGCCAGCAAAAACAACGCGCCAGCGGCGGGTGGCCGGGAACGCGGCGTCCATGGGCGCAGCGCCAGTGAATGGCCTCAGTTCAAGCGGCTGGAGGTTCGCGATGCCCAGGTGGATCTGAGCGGTAGAGCCGGCCGGGTGGGGAAAATCGCCTTGCATGCGCCCAACGCCACACTGCGCCGCGACGGGCAGGGGCAATGGATGTTTGCACAGTGGCTCAAAACCGCCCCGACTGCGGCGCCTGCCGCCCCTGCGTCCTCCCCGACTGCGGCGCCCTGGAAACTCAGCTTGGCTGAGCTGGTAGTGGAGGACGGAACGGTCGCGCTGGATGACCGCAGCCTGTCCAAGCCGGTGCGCCTGGAGCTGTCGGGCCTGAAGCTGGCCATGAAAAAACTGGCGCTGGATGGCAAAAAACCCGCACCCCTGACGGTGGCGGCGCGGGTCAAGGCGGGCCGCACGGAATCGGGTTCCCTGAGTTACCAGGGCACGGTGATGTGGGACCCCGTGGTGCTGCAAGGCAGCCTGGAGGCCGTGGACATTCCGGCCCATGCGCTGGCACCGTATATCGCCCATCAGCTCAATATTGACTTGCTGCGGGCGGACACCAGTTTCAAAGGCCAGTTGCGTTATGCCGCAAGCGCTGCCGGCCCAGAAGTGCAGGTGCGGGGTGACGCGGCGCTGGACGACTTTCGGGCCAATAGCGCCACGGAAGAGTTGCTGCGCTGGAAATCGCTGAATGTGCCGGGCCTGGCACTGACCATGGCACCGGGCGTGGCGACACGCCTGGACGTGCGCGAGGCCGCTTTGACGGATTTCTTCGCCCGCGTGGTCGTGAATGCCTCCGGGCGCATCAATCTGCAGGACTTGGTGAAGTCGGACACTTCCGCTGCACCGCCCGCAGTGGCCAGTGCCTCAGCGGCTTCGGCACCCGTGTCGGCTTCCATGGCGTCAGCGTCCCCGGATGCTATCGTCCATGTGGGGCCCATCAGCCTGGTCAAGGGCCAGGTGCTGTTTTTTGACCACTTCATCCAGCCCAATTACTCGGCCGATTTGAGCGAGCTGACGGGCAAGCTCAGCCAGTTTTCGTCGCAGGCGGTGGATGGGGTGGTGCAACTCGCCGACCTGGACCTGCGGGGGCGTGCCGAGGGCACGGCATCGCTGGACATCCGGGGCAAGGTCAATCCGCTGGCCCAACCCCTGGCACTGGACATCACCGGCCGGGTGCGCGACCTGGAACTGCCACCCCTGTCCCCCTATGCCATCAAATACGCCGGGTACGGCATTGAACGCGGCAAGCTCAGTGTGGACGTGAACTACGCCGTCCAGCCCGATGGACAGCTCACCGCCAGCAACCAGCTGGTGCTCAACCAGCTAATGTTTGGCGACAAAGTGGAGGGGGCGCCCAACAGCCTGCCGGTCAAGCTGGCGGTGGCTCTGCTGGCCGACCGCAACGGGGTGATCGATATCAACCTGCCCATCAGCGGTTCCCTCAACGACCCGCAGTTCAAAATCGGTCCGGTGGTGTGGAAGGTGCTCTCCAACCTGATTGTCAAGGCGGTGACGGCGCCCTTCAGCCTGTTGGCCCACGCCTTGGGGGGCGGCGCTGGGAGTGAGGACCTCAGTGCGGTCAATTTTGCTCCGGGGAGCAGTGTGCTGGATGAAGGCGCAACCCGCAGTCTGGACCAGGTGGTCAAGGCGCTGAACGACCGGCCCGCGTTGGCCATGACGGTGGTGGGCACTGCCAGCCTGGAGGTGGAGCAAGAGGCCCTGAAAGCGCAGCGGCTCCAGGGCATGCTGTTGGCTGAAAAGCGCCGCCGCGCGGTGCTCAATGGCCGGGATGCATCCATGGTCCGCACGGTGGAGGCGGCCGAGTCCGCGGCTTTGCTCAAGGCCGTGTACCGGCGGGCCGACATCACCAAACCCCGCAACCTGGTGGGGCTGACCAAGGACATCGAGCCAGCCGAAATGGAGGCCCTGCTGCTGGCCCATATCACCGTCAACGACGATGCGATGCGCGAGCTGGCCCTGCAGCGCGGTGTGGCGGTCAAGGACTATCTGGCGTCGCGCCAACTGCCCGCCGAACGCCTGTTCCTGGGCGCGGCCAAGGCCGTCCAACCGGAAGGCGACTGGACGCCGCGCGCGGAGTTGAGCTTGTCGGGGCGTTAACAGCGTTTAACGCTCCTCGATACGCCCGTCGGCATGCCGCGCGAAGCGGCCCTGTTCACGCGGGTGCACCGGGTCGCTGGGCCCCCAGGGCCAGCGGCCAAACTCGGTGCGGTGGTAGTCGGCAAAGGCCTGGCGAATTTCCGCCTCGGTGTTCATCACAAAGGGTCCGTACTGGGCCACCGGTTCACCGATGGGGCGCCCCTGCAGCACCAGCAATTCCCCCACGGCCTCACCATTGTGGAGGGTCACTTCGTGGTCACCGCGCACTTCCACCGCATGGCCGGACAGTATTCCGTGTCCTGCTACTTCCAGGCCTTCACCGCTGAAAAAATACAACTGCCGACGGGTGTGGGCGCTGGCGCAAGCGGGCAGAACCCAGCGTGCGCCAGGCTCCATGCGCAGGGTGTAAATCCCCACGTCAGCCTCTGTTTGGCTGGCCCAGGAGTCGGGTGGCGGGGGCAGCGGTGTGAATCCGGCCAGAGTGCCCGCAATACACACCACGGAGGTGGCGCGGCCCTCGGCGTCCTGGAAACGTTGCAGTGGAATGGCCTCGTTCCAGAACATGCTGAAATGGGGTTCGACCAGTTTGTGCCTGGCCGGCAGGTTCAGCCAGATCTGGAACAGCTCCAGCGGGTTGGGCTGGTCGCTGCGGGTCAGCGGGAACATTTCGCAGTGCACGATGCCTTTGCCGGCGGTCAGCCACTGCGCGTCGCCTCCGCCAAAACGTGCCGTGGCGCCCAGGGAATCGGAGTGGTCGATCAGACCTTTGCGTACCACGGTGACCGTTTCAAACCCCCGGTGCGGATGGGCTGGAAAACCGGGGACGGTTTGCCCGTGGTACATGCTCCAGCCGTCTTTGCGGCTGAAGTCCTGGCCCAGGTCGCGTCCCGCAAGCGGCGCATCGGGCCCCATTTGCGCATTGCCCGGCGGGTAGGCATCGTTATGGTGTGCGCAGAATAAAAACGGGTCCACGGTTGGCCAGAGAAAACCCAGGGGCTGGACGTGAAGGACGGTGTCATGGGACATGGTGGTGACCTCCGTTGAAGAAGGCTTGCATTGTGGCGCGCGTCGCGATTTTTTGCAGCGTGGACCGGTAGATTGCCCCACGCCCACTAAGATCGCCGCATGAATTTGAAATCCCTGTCATGGCGACTGCTGTGCGCCGTGCTGGCCGCTGGGGCGGTGCTGGGTGTGGACCTGGCGCAACGTCCCCTTGCCCCCGCTGCAGCCGGTGCCGTTGGGCCGGTTGTGCCACCGTCCTTCAGTGTGGACCACCTTGTGCAGGCGGGCCGGGGTGCTATTCCCATGCCGGCGGATGCGCCTGCCGCCCATGCAAGCACTTTGCTGCCTATGCCGGCGAGCCATCCGGCCGCGCTGACCGTGTTCTGGTTTTCCGGCGAACGCGAGAGTGGTCCGAATGTGCAAATTGCGGCTTCGCAATGGGACCGCGCCACCCAGCAATGGGCACCCGCACGGTTTGTGGCCAATCGGCATGTGCTGGGTGCGGTGTTGGGGTTTGGTGTGCGCCGATTGGGCAACCCGGTGGCCTGGATGGACGGCAGTGGCCGCATCCATTTGTTCGTCGTCGCCACCGGCTGGGGTGGGTGGGCGGCCAGCCGCATTTTGCATTTGCGCCAGTCCAGCGCTGGCAATGGCTTGCAGGAACTGGCCTTTGCGCCGGTGCGCGTGTTGCCCCTGTCGTGGTTGTGGAACACCAGCCATTTGGTGCGCAACGCCCCTTTGCCTTTGGCCGACGGCGGCATGGTTTTGCCCGTGCATTTTGAGCTGGGCATCAAGTACCCGGTGGCGCTGCGTTTTGACAGCCGCGGGGAGTTTTTGGGAATGGCGCGCATCTCCCGTCGCCATTACGCCTTGCAGCCCACCTTGCTGGCCAAGACCCGGACCGAGTGGCTGGCGCTGATGCGTGATGCGCGGCCTGACGGCAAGGTGATTGCCGCACGCACCCAAGACGGTGGGCGCAGTTGGAGCGACCTGCCGGATCTCGCACTGGTAAACCCCGATTCGGCGGTGGGCGGTATGGCGCTGGCACCGGGACACATGCTGCTGGCGCACAACAGCTCACCGGCCTCGCGCGCATGGCTGGACCTGAGTCGATCGGCCGATGGCGTGGCGTGGACACCTGTTCATGCGCTGGAGCACGGTGCCACGGATGACGATGAGTTCTCGTACCCCGCCATGGCCTGGGCCGACGGCAGTGTGTGGCTGAGCTACACCGTAGACCGGCAGCGGCTGGCCTGGCAGCGTTTTTCTGTGGACGCCGCTGCTAACGCCGCAGCGCCCAATGGAGTCAAACCATGAATTTGGAGAGCATGGCCTGGCTAGTCCAGTGGGTGTCCGTGGACTCCCCCGTACTGCCCGGCCCTTGGGCAATGCAGTGGTGGCTGCACCTGGGTTGGAGCGTGGTGCTGGCGTGGGGCTTCGCTGCCTTGGGGCAAGCATGGCCGCCACGGGTGCGCTGGGCAGGCGCAGGGCTGGTGGCCCTGTGGTGTTGGGTTCCCGGGCTGTATTCCCCCACCCATTGGCTGGGGATGGCGTTTCAGGCCCCCAGTATCAGCAGCGTCGTCCTGTGTGCCTGGCTGCTACGCGAGAGTTTGCAGCCGTCTAGAAGGGTGCTGTTGTTGCCTTCGTCCGTGGATCGCAGCACGCTTGCGCTTGCCGTACTGGGCTCCATCGCGGGTTGGGCCTTGCTGCTGGATAGCTTTGCCTTGTTGCCGATGTCGCTCTATGCCTGGGGTTTTAGCCCCATCGCACCCGCGCTGGTGTTGCTGGTGGCTGGGTTGCCCTGGGTGCTGGAGTGCCGCGATGGGGCGTTGGATACCAAGGCGTGGGTCGCACCTGTCGCGGTGCTGGTATTCGTGGCCTTGCGTTTGCCCACCGGCAACGCCTGGGATGCCGTGCTGGACCCTTGGTTGTGGCTGCTGTTGCAGGGCTATGTTGTGAGAGCCGCTTTTCGCCGCACAAGCCGCCTGAAATCAGTGCATTGACCGGCAACGGCCTATAGCGCTGTTGACCTGCAATTCAAGACTTTGATTGTTGCGTATTTCGCAATGTATCGATGACGTTGAAGCTATTTCTCTTTGTTGATGGAAATTTTAAAGTTCATCCCATCGACGAGACGCATCTTTAAACGCCCCTTCGATGCTGTTCAGGTGGCATGTCGCCGCCCGAGTGGAATCTTCAACTTGATAAGGATATGCATCATGAAAACTTCTTACGCTTCTGCCATCGCTCTTGCCCTCGCTACCCTGGCTGCTGGCCATGTGATGGCGGCTGATGTGGCGCCCATGGCCAATGTGCGAGCCAGCATCAACGACGCCAGCGGTGATGTGGTCGAACCCCTGACGGGCCTGAAATTGCGCGAAATCAACCCTGGCTACTACGGCGCAAACACCTCGGTGAAAGGCAAAACCCGTGCGCAAGTGCAAGCCGAATTGGCCGAAGCCCGCCGCAACGACGATGGCGGTGACGTGGTTGAGCCCATGACCGGCATGAAAATGCGGGACATCAACCCCAGCCAATACGCTGCCAATACCGCAGTGCAAGGCAAAACCCGTGCGCAAGTGCGTGCCGAACTGGCCGAAGCCCGCCGCAACGACGACGGTGGTGGTGTGGTCGAACCCATGACTGGCATGACCCTGCGGGAAATCAACCCCAGCCGTTACGCCCAAGCCAACAGCTGATCAAGCGCTGATCGTTAGGTAAGGTCAAAGGGCCAGATGCGTGAAGCATCTGGCCCTTGTCATTTCCGCGCTGAAGGTCATTCCACAAACATAAATCTGGCTCAGTGCGCAGACTTCACCACCAGCCACTCGCGGCGAAACAGCCATTCCTGCGGATACCACAGGTTGCGCAACGTGACCTCGCCGCCCTTGTGGCGGCTTTTGACGTGCCAGCGGGAGCCCAGCAATGTGCATTCGGGAACACAGCTGGGCTCAGTCTGGTCCAGACGGTCTTGCAACCACACCACTGCATCAAAGTGGACGAGCAAGTAGTTCAGCCGTTCTGCTGCTGCCATTTCGGGGTACAGCGCGCCGGTATTGCGGCCTTCGGCATCGTAGGGGGTGATGCGTGCACCGGGCAGCACAAAATGAAAGCGTTCATACTGACCAGTAAAACCATTGGGCACGGCAACGCGCTGGCCTTGCATCTGGCTTCGTACTGCGGCGCTATAGCCGACGCTGGCGCTGGACAGCGGTGCCACCATCAGGCTGAAGGTGGCGTACACCGCCAGGCAGGCCACCAGTGTTGCATTGCGCACCCAAGAATGGTAGATAAATCCGGCTGTAGCCCCCGCCAGACCTGCGCAAGCAGCTATCAATGTCATAGCAAGTTCAGGTGTGCTGGTGATACCCATGTCGCCCATCACCCAGGCAATGCGCGCCAACATCACCAGGGCTGGCACGGTGATCAGCAGCGTGAGCCAGAACCAGAGCTTGGCAATGCGCTCCCAGGCCAGGGCCATGGCGATGGCCAGCGCGGGCATGGCGGGAATCAGGTAGCGCTCCGAGCGCTGGCTGGGAATGGTGAACACCACCAACCACACCACCAGCCAGGCCAGCAGCACCCACAGTGCGGGGGAGAGTTGGGCATAGGTGCTCTTCTGGAAGGCTTTGGACACGGCCACCCAGCAAAAACCCAGCACCACCAGCGCCACCAGCCCGCCGTTGGCGGGGTAGGCCAGCAACTGCGTCCACATGGGGTAGGCGCCAAACAGTGCAGCCTGCCAGTAGCCCTGGCCACCGGACATCTTGCCGGCATTCTCGGCCACCACAAACTCCTGCCACACGGCGGCGGGGTCCGGGTCCAGTACAAACCACAGTGCAAAAATGCCTATGCCTATCAAGGCGCTCCAGGTGATGCCCAGGGTGGTGCGCATCACGCCCCGCCAGCGCAGTTCAGGTTCGGTCAGCAGTACGGCGCACCACACGGCCGCAGCCGTGGGAGCCACCAGAGCGAAGGACTTGTAGGCCGCCCCCAGTCCCATGGCGACGCCAAACAGGGTGTAGGTCAGCCATCCGAGGGCTGTGTGCACGTTGGCACGTGCCGAGTCACCCCGCAAGCGCAGCCCAAGCACCCACCACATGGGCAAGGCCAGCCAGAAGGTCTCAGGCGCCGAAGTGAGGTAGACCCGCCCGTAGCGAAAGGTGGAAAAATACAGCAGGTACAGCGCGGCGGCCAGGCACGCTGTGCGCAGCTTGCCGCTGATGCGGAGGGCAAAAAATGCCAGCAGCGCTGTGGTGGCAAAGGTGTAGACAATGCTGGGCAGGCGCAGGGCCAACAGGCTCCACTGATGGCCCCAGTCACTCGCCAAGATGGCCTGCCAGATCAGCAGGGGCGGCTTGGTGTTGCGCGTGCCGATCAGCTCGGACTGCAGCGGCAGCCAGTGGCCGGATTCGGCGGTCATGCGGGCGATGTGGATGTACACCATCTCGTCGCCATTGGTGGGTGCGTAGGGGCTGCCCAAGCCGAACAGGTAGAGTGTTGATGCTATAAAAACAAGAGCTAACCACGCAATGTCTGCGGGGGCTAGAGGCTCAAAAGGCTTGAATTTTTGAAGCATGCGCCGCAGGAAGAATCAGTCGCGCCGGAAGGTCCAGCGGTCGTTGGCCAGAAAGTTGCTCACGCTGGCTGCCACAATCGCCACGATGTTGGCCAGGCGGTAGTCCAGGGAGCCCGACAGCAGCAGTGTCAAGCCGTATTGCAGGGCGCTGCCAAAACCGGAAGCGGTGACATACTGACCAAACTCCTTGCCCAGCAGCCGCAGGCTCACGGGCTGCGCCTCTCCGGCTTCCAGCGTCTTGACGCGGTCCGACCAGGTCCACAGCCGGTTCCAGGTGAAGTTGTTGATGGTGGCCAGCGTAATGGCCAGCGCCAGCGACAGGTAGGGTTTTTGGTAAGACGCTTCGATGGCATTGAACAGGTATTCGTGCCCAAAGTGCAGCACGGCCAGATTCACCACCGTGCCACTGGCGCCCACGATGCCGAACTTGAGGTAGCGGTAGCGTTCAATCCAGGTCAGCGCCCACAGCACGGAGCGCTGCACCAGGGAGCGCCCGCTCATGCCGCAGCACCTGTGCTGCTTGTCCCGGCCCCTGCGCTGCTGACGCGCAAAAATGCCAGGGCCTGGTCCAATACCGGGTCCGGCGCAATGCGCTTGAGGCACTGGTTGTCACCATCGCAGAACGTCAGCCGGTGGTTGTAGGCGCTCAGGCAAGGCGAGCAGGCAATGCCCGACTCCAGTACCGTGTTGCGGGTTCCCAGGGGGCCGTAGAGTTTGCCGGTTTCGGGGCCGAAAAACACCATGGTCTGAATGGGGGTCAAGGTAGCGAAGTGGCCAGGCCCGCCATCGTTGGTAATAAGCAGGCGGGCGGCATGGAACAGCATCAGCAATTCGCGGATGCTGCGGGTGTAGCCAGTGAGGTCGATGCAGGCGTCGCTGCGGATCTGGGCAATCAGTTCTTGGGCCAGTTGGGCGTCGTCTTTCAAACCGATCAGGCCCACGGCATAACCTGCGGCACACAATCCCTGCGCCACGCGCGCGTAGTGGTCGGCAGGCCAGGCGCGCTCCGGCAAGATGCCACCGCCGGCATACAAGAGCACCAGGCTGCGCTGGGTTGTGACGGGATGGTCTGTTTGCACCTGGGTGCGGTAGGCAGCCAGCTCCTGCGCTGAAAATTCCACCGACAACTCCGTGTCCACCGGCAGGGTGCGAATGGGCGCGGCCTTGTTCCGTGGTGCGCCACCGTGGGATTCCAGTGCATCCACCAGCGACAAAAATTGTTTGCTGATGTGTTGGTAGGGGTTATAGGGAATGGCGTGGTTGATAAAACTGCCGCGGTACAAACCCTCTTGGGTGTGGGGCGTAAAGCCCACCCGCACCGGCGCGCCGGTCGAAAACGAGAGCAGGGCGCTCACGCGCGAAAACAACTCGCAGTCAATGACCGTGTCCAGGCCCAGTCGGCGCATGGCCAGGCTGACCTTCAAAATATCGCGTACCAGCGATCCGCCAGAACTGTCGTCCAGGCTGTGCATGCACTCGGCTTGGGTGAGTTGCAGTAACTTGGAGACTTCCTGGTTTTTCTTCAGTTGCAGGATGTGGATGGCGGCACCCGGGTATTGGCGTCGCAATGCAGCAAACATGGGGCCGGCCAATACGATGCTGCCCATCTCGGAGAGCAGGATGACCAGAATGTGCTTGGGTGCCCGGCCCAGTTGTGCGGGAGCCGCCCAAAGCCCGGTCAAACGCACCCATGCAGACACCCCGGCGCACAGCAGCTGGCCTACCCAGCGGTCAATGAAGCGTTGTGTCTGCAGTTTCATGGGTCAGGTCATCGGTTGAGGACAGAGCTTGCGCACTTTGTGTCGCCGCAGTCTGTCCCACAAGGTTTCAGGAGAGGCCCGCTGCGGCGCGCAAGGCCTGGGCCTTGTCGGTACGTTCCCACGTGAACTCGGGTTCTTCGCGGCCAAAGTGGCCGTAGGCCGCAGTTTTTTCGTAAATGGGGCGCAACAGGTCCAGCATCTGGATGATGCCCTTGGGGCGCAGGTCGAAGTGTGCGTTCACCAGGTCCGCAATTTTCTCATCGGAGATCACGCCCGTGCCTTCGGTGTACACCGTCACGTTCATGGGCTTGGCCACGCCAATGGCGTAGGCTACCTGCACCTGGCACTGGCGTGCCAATCCTGCGGCTACGATGTTCTTGGCCACATAACGCGTGGCGTAAGCGGCCGAGCGGTCGACCTTGCTGGGGTCCTTGCCGGAGAACGCGCCGCCGCCGTGGGGGCAGGCGCCACCGTAGGTGTCCACAATGATCTTGCGCCCGGTCAGACCGCAATCCCCCTGGGGACCACCCACGACAAAACGGCCGGTGGGGTTGATCAGGTATTTGGTGTCCGCTGTGAGCCATTCCTTGGGCAGCACGGGTTTGATGATTTCTTCGCGCACCGCTTCGTAGAACGCATCGGTCATGCGGTTGCCCAGGCTCATTTCGGGGCTGTGCTGGGTGGAGAGCACCACCGTGTCGATGCTGTGGGGCTTGCCATCCACATAACGCATGGTGACTTGGCTCTTGGCATCGGGACGCAGGAAGGGTAGGCGGCCATCCTTGCGCAGCTGGGCCTGGCGCTCCACCAGACGGTGGGCGTAGTAAATGGGCGCGGGCATCAGCTCGGGGGTCTCGTTGCAGGCGTAGCCAAACATCAGGCCCTGGTCACCGGCGCCGGTGTTGAGGTGGTCGTCGCTTGCATGGTCCACGCCTTGGGCGATGTCGTTGGATTGCTTGTCGTAAGCGACCAGCACGGCGCAGCCCTTGTAGTCGATGCCGTATTCGGTGTTGTCGTAACCGATGCGTTTGATCGTGTCGCGCGCCACCTGGATATAGTCCACATGGGCGTTGGTGGTGATTTCACCGGCCAGCACGACCAGACCGGTGTTGGTCAGGGTTTCTGCGGCCACGCGGGACTTGGGGTCCTGCTTGAAAATGGCATCCAGAATGGCATCGGAAATCTGGTCGGCAACCTTGTCGGGGTGGCCTTCAGAAACAGACTCGGACGTGAAGAGAAAATCGTTCGCCATAAGTGTTAACTCCAAAAGAATCATCAAGTCGCGTTGCTTGGGCTTTGGAGGCTTTCAGCGAACGCTTTAGCAGATTTGTCAATATTGACAAGGCACAATGGCGATCCTTTGAAAGATGGCCGTTGTGGGTGTCGCCCTGCAAGTAGTTCCGTAACTCAGCGACAGCGCAGATTTTATCTCAGTCATGATCCGTTTTTTTAAATTGCTGTCCTTTCTGCCCTTGTGGTTGTTGCATGGCGCTGGATGGGTGTTGGGATGGGTGGCGTTTTTGGCATCTCCAACGTACCGGCAGCGCTTTATTGAAAATGCCGCCCAGGCGCAATTCGCACGCAAGGACTGGCTCCCTGCCGTGGGGGCCGCTGGGCAACTGGTGGGCGAACTGCCGCGTCTGTGGTTTGGAAAGCCGGTTTCCATCTATTGGGACGGCGCGCAACACGTCGAAGCGGCGTTGTCGTCCGGTAAAGGGGTGATTTTTTTAACGCCTCATCTGGGCTGCTTTGAAGTAACGGCGCAAGCCTATGCGGCCCGGTATGGGCAAGCGGGTCGTCCCATGACAGTGCTGTTTCGCCCGCCACGGCAGTCCTGGCTTAAGGAGCTCGTGGAGTCAGCCCGCATGCGGCCGGGGCTGCTCACTGCCCCTACTTCGCTGGCGGGCGTCAAACAGCTGTTGAAGGCACTGAAGCAGGGGCAGTGCGTGGGCTTGCTTCCTGACCAGGTCCCCCCCACGGGACAAGGAACCTGGGCTGCATTTTTTGGGCGGGATGCCTACACCATGACCTTGTCGTCGCGTTTGGCGGCGCAAACCGGCGCCACGCTGGTGCTGGCTTGGGGCGAGCGCTTGGCATGGGGGCGTGGCTATGTGGTTCATGTACACCCTTTTGATGGAAGTTTGTCCACGGATGCGCGTGAGGCGGGGGGGCAAATGAACAGGGCCATGGAGGGCTTGGTGCGCCAGTCACCGGAGCAGTACTTATGGGGCTACGCGCGCTACAAACAGCCGCGCGATCTGGTGTAAATGTCTAACAGGAAAACTTGGCCGTGTTGACCCGCCTATTGTTGGAAGTGATTCGATGGATCGGCTTTTTGCCGCTGAAGTGGGTGCGCGCCTTGGGCTACGTTTTAGGACTGGCTTTGTACGCGCTGGTCACTTCTCGCAGGCGGATCGTCTGGATCAATTTGTCCCTGTGTTTCCCGCAGTGGACCCGCCGGGATATTCGACGTTGTGCCGTCCAGACCTTTGTGCACTTTGCCCAGGCGTGGCTGGACCGGGGCTGGTTGTGGCATGGTTCGTCCTCCATGAATTTGCAGCGGCTGCAAATCACCGGCGATGTAGAAGCTCTTCAGGGTAACGCGCCGACGGTGATTTTCTCTCCCCATTTTGTTGGCCTGGACGCGGGATGGACCGCGTTGACCCAGCAACTCCCACGGCGTTTCACCACCATCTATACCGACCAGGCCAATAAAGTAGCCGATGCCTGGATTCTTGCGGGGCGAAAGCGATTTGGCGCGGCGCGGCTGTTCGGGCGCATTGAAGGCGTCAAGCCCATCCTGGCGGCCTTGAAAGAGGGTGAGCCACTGTACCTTTTGCCCGATATGAACTTTGGACCGGAAGAGTCGGTGTTTGTGCCGTTTTATGGCGTTGCGGCAGCCACGGTGCCATCCCTGGCCCGTTTCGCCAAACTGGGACGCGCCAAGGTGGTGCCCGTCATTTCCTGCATGACCCCCAGCGGTTACGAGATCAAGGTCTTGCCCGCATGGGAGGGGTTTCCATCGGGGGACATGGTGGCCGACACCGCCCTGATGAATGTGCGCCTGCAAGCCTATATCGACGCCATGCCCTCCCAGTACTACTGGGTGCACAAACGATTCAAAGATCGGCCTGACGGCGCTGCTGCACCTTATTGATCGGGAGTCTCAGGCGCTTGGGTTTGTGCCGCAGGCGTGTCGCTTTGCGGATGGGTCCATTTCCACAGCAATTTCGCCACTTCGTCCACCCCTTTGTGCTTGGGCGCCGAAAACAGCATGACTTCACCACCACCCGCTTGCAGTTTGGTGATGGACAGCACTTTGGTGGCCTCGCTGCGTGTCAATTTGTCCGATTTGGTCAGCACAATCAGAAATTTCAGACCTTCCTGGACGCGCGGGCGAATGATGTCCAAGAGAATCTCATCCAGCTCCGTCATGCCATGGCGCGGATCACACATCAGCACAATACCCTTCAGGTTTTCACGTGTGATCAGGTAATTGGCCATCACTTGCTGCCAACGGATCTTGTCCTGCTTGGGTACTGCGGCGTATCCGTAGCCCGGCAGGTCCGTCAAAATGGCATCGGTGACCCCTTGTTTGCCCAAAGAAAACAAGTTGATGTGTTGCGTTCTTCCCGGCTTTTTGGAGGCGAAAGCCAACTGTTTCTGTTGCGTGAGGGTATTGATACAGGTTGATTTGCCTGCATTGGAACGGCCGACAAAGGCGATTTCAGGGACATCCAGCTTGGGCAGGAAGTGCAATTGGGGCGCGGTGGTCAGGAATTTTGCGGTGTGCAACCAGCCAAGCGCAACAGTGGCTTCCGTCTTGTCGCCGTGGCTTTGCACGGCTCCGGGTCGGGATGCAGGGGGTGGGTTTGTGTTTGTAGTCATTAGTTTAGGAGTGGGACCCGGACCTGCATTGTAGAATGGCGCTGTTTTGCTCACCAGACACAGCACCCCTATGACGTTGATTGCCCACTTGACCCTTGCTGCTTGCGTTGCAGTATCTGCCGTTTCTGCATTTGCAACTGACGCCACACCGGAGCCTGCCGCGCATGCAGGAGCTTCCCCTGCCAAGGCGGCCAAGCCAGATTTGGCCAAAGGTGAGGCAAGTTTTGGTGCGATGTGTGCAGGATGCCACGGTGCTGACGGTAACTCAGGCGCGCCTGCTTACCCCAAGCTGGCGCAACAGCATCCCGAATATTTGGTCAAACAACTGCAAGAATTCAAGTCAGACAAGCGCAACAGTGCGGTCATGAAAGGTTTTGCATCCGCATTGTCGGATGAGGATATGAAAAATATCGCGTTTTGGGTCACTACCCAAAAATTCAAAACGGGTTATGCCAAGGACAAAGAACTCGTAACTTTGGGTGAGCGCATCTACCGCGGCGGCATTGCGGACCGGCAGGTACCTGCCTGCGCAGGTTGCCACAGCCCCAATGGTGCAGGTATTCCGGCGCAGTATCCGCGTCTGAGTGGTCAGCATGCAGAATATACGGTGGCACAGCTCACCGCATTCCGTGACGGTGTGCGCAAGAACAGCCCGCAAATGGCCCAGGTGGCTGCCAAAATGAATGACCGCGAAATCAAAGCGGTGGCGGATTACGTCGCTGGCTTGCGATGAGGCATCAGCGGTAGCTTGGGTTTTTCGGACAACCAGGCTACCGCAACTAACTCCAAAAAAGGGTAGACCTTTCGCAAGAAGGTCTGCCCTTTTTTTTGGTAAGAATGTCCGTTTGCAGACGACCAATGGGGAAATGAGGAAGTTTTTATGCTGATCAAAACCCGAAACAACGGTTTCCACCATCCTGTCGCCAGTGAAATTACTGATCGCCAAGTGTACGAAGGCCGACGCGATCTATTGAGGTGGATGGCGGTTGGCGCAGCGGGGGCGGGCATGGCCTCCTGGGCCTCACGACAGGCACTGGCGCAAGTTTCAGGCGTGGTCCAGCGGCCCGGCAAGTTGGCGGCTTTGAATGCGCGTCCTTCTGTGGTGGATGGCGCTGTCACCATGGAAAAGTCCACCTCCTACAAGGATGCGAGCAGCTACAACAATTTTTACGAATTTGGCACGGACAAGGCAGACCCTGCAGTCAACGCCCGCACGCTGAAAACTACGCCTTGGACCGTCGAGATCGAAGGCCTGGTGAAGAAGCCAGGGCGGTTTGGAATGGACGACTTGCTCGGACTCAGTCCAATGGAAGAACGCATCTACCGTTTGCGCTGTGTCGAGGGCTGGTCGATGGTGATTCCATGGGTGGGTTACTCGCTCGCTGAACTCATCAAACGCGTCGAACCGCTGGGTAGCGCCAAATACCTTGAGTTTGTGTCGCTGGCAGACCCCAAGACGATGCCGGGCGTTCGGTCGGGTGTGTTGGACTGGCCCTACGTGGAGGGGCTGCGCCTGGACGAGGCCATGCACCCGTTGACTTTGCTGACCTTTGGTATGTACGGTGAGGTGTTGCCCAACCAGAATGGTGCTCCCGTACGGTTGATCGTGCCCTGGAAGTATGGATTCAAGAGTGGCAAGAGCATCGTCAAGATTCGTTTTACAGACAAGCCGCCTGCCACTGCCTGGAACAAGGCTGCGCCCAACGAATACGGCTTTTTCTCCAATGTCAACCCTTCGGTAGACCATCCGCGCTGGAGCCAGGCCACCGAGCGGCGAATTGGAGAGGATGGCCTTTTTTCCAAAAAACGGAAAACCCTCATGTTTAACGGTTATGAGGCGCAAGTGGGACAGTTGTACGCAGGCATGGATCTGAAAAAACTGTACTGATCGTGCCGGAGTTTTCCTTGATGAACCGTTGGCTTTCCAAGCGGCTGGCAAAAACGGTCTGGTTGGGTGTCTCACTATTACCCGCGCTTTGGTTGGTGCTTGCCGCGTTCACCGATCAATTGGGTGCCAACCCGGCCGAGGCTTTGATACGCGCCACGGGCGACTGGACGTTGCGCATGCTGTGTGTCGTGATGGCGATCACCCCTATGCGGGTGACGTTTGGTATCCCTGTATTAGCCCGGTTTAGACGGATGGCAGGGCTATTTGTGTATTTCTATGTTGTTTTGCACTTGCTGGCCTACAGCGGTTTTGACATGGGCTTTGACGTAGCCGATATTGCCAAAGACATCGCCAAACGCCCCTTTATCCTGGTGGGTTTTAGCGCCTTCGTGCTGCTCACCCCATTGGCCTTGACCTCCTTCAATCGGGCAATTCGGGCGCTCGGCGGCAAGCGTTGGCAGGCTTTACACCGTCTTATTTACGCCATTGCGGTGCTGGCTTTATTGCATTTTTTCTGGATGCGGGCGGGGAAAAACAATTTTACAGAGGTGGCGGTGTACGCTGCCGTCATTGGTGCCCTATTGGCTTGGCGAATAGCTAGAGTTCTTGGTGGAAAGACCTCCTAGCACCCGTATTTACTGCGCGGACAGCTATGAAAATCTTATCTGGGGATGACTGGAGTGGTGCCGGAACTGGGTTTGGCAGGCGTGTTCTTGGCAGGCAAATACAGTGGGCCTGTTTGCCCGCATCCCGACAGATTGAGCACGCCAGCGCCAAGGATAAGTGCACTGACTAAAATTTGCTTTGTAATCAACATGGTGAAATTGTAATGACCGACTCAGAATTTTTGGATCGTGCGGAAATCCTGCTCAAAACTATCGAGGCCGCTTGCGATCGGATCAATGATGAAACCGATGCGGATGTGGACAATCAGCGCGTAGGCAGCATGGTGACCCTGACATTTTCCAATGGCAGCCAAATCATCATTAACTTGCAGAAACCACTGCACGAAGTCTGGATGGCAGCCAAGTCGGGCGGATACCACTATCGGTGGGCGGATAGCCAATGGCAAGACACCAAAGGTCAGGGAGAATTCTTTGCAGAACTCACCCGCAACGCCTGTGCCCAGGCAGGGCGGGAGCTTCATTTCTTCGCGTGATCAGTTTTTGAAGAGATCCAGAATCTTTTTCTTTTCGTCTGCGGCTGGCAATGCTTGGAGCGCAGGTTCCGTTTGGGCTTCCAGTCCCAGCCCAGAAACGCCTGACCCATTGGCAAATTCCTCGAAGTACCATTCGCCACCCACATGCACCACGCCTTCGGGTGCAGTGGGTTCATTTACGGGAACGTTTCTGAGGGCCGTTTCCATGAAGCTGACCCACACAGGCAGGCTCAGGCCCCCGCCGGTTTCACGGTCTCCGAGCTTGCGTGGGGTGTCGTAGCCTATCCATGTCACGGCGGCGAGGGTTGGTTGGTAGCCTGCAAACCAAGCGTCCATGGAGTCGTTGGTGGTGCCGGTTTTTCCGTAGATGTCGGGGCGTTTCAAGGTCGCCTGGGCACGTGCTGCAGTACCGGAACGCGTGACTTCCTGAAGCAAACTCGTCATCAGAAATGCATTGCGTGCGTCAATCGCGCGTTCAGAGTTCTCCAGGGCCGGTGCTTGTGATTGCACCAACACTTTGCCACGTTGCTCACTTACTTTGGAAACCAACCAGGGATTGACCCGGTAGCCGCCATTGGCAAAGACGGAGTAAGCTGTAGCCATCTGCATTGGTGTGACAGCGCCTGCGCCCAAAGCCATGGTGAGGTAAGGTGGGTGCTTTTCTGCCTCAAAACCAAATCGGGTGGTCCATTCTTGTGCGTATTGGGTCCCTATGGACTGCAGAATCTGGATGGAGATCATGTTCTTCGACTTTGCCAAGCCGCGCCGAAGTGTTATGGGGCCTTCAAAAGTTCCGTCATAATTTTTGGGCTCCCAAGGTTGCCCGCCGGTAACTCCAGCGTCAAAGAACAAGGGAGCGTCATTGACCACGGTAGAAGGAGTAAATCCCTTTTCTAGAGCCGCTGAATAGATAAAAGGCTTGAAACTGGAGCCGGGCTGCCGCCACGCTTGCGTGACGTGATTGAACTTGTTTTTGGCAAAATCGAACCCCCCGACCAGTGCTTTGATAGAGCCATCGCGTGGATCAATGGCGACAAAAGCACCTTCAACTTCGGGTAATTGGGTAATTTCCCAACTACCTTTAATGGTCTTGCTGACACGAATCACGGCCCCCCGCCGAATTTTGATGTTGGGCGGCGCCTTTTCCGAGAGTCCCGATTGCGCAGGCTTGAGTCCGTCACCGGTAATCTCCAGCGTTTCCCCATTTTGTCGAATGGCTTTGATTCTCTTGGTACCTGCTTCCAGTACCACGGCTGACATCACGTCGCCGTTGTCAGGGTGTTCGTCCAGTACCTCATCAATCGCGTCATCAGTCTCCTGTGCATTGCCTGGAAGGTTGATGTATTTTTCTGGCCCACGGTAGATTTGGCGGCGTTCAAAATCCATAATGCCGCGGCGCAAGGCTTTGTAAGCGGCATTTTGATCCGATGCTTTTAAAGTGGTTTGCACGTCGAGTCCGCGGGTGTAGGTCTCATCGCCGTATTGCGCATACATCAGTTGGCGCACCATTTCAGTCACATATTCCGCATGCACCAGGTTGGCATGGGCGCCACTCCTGACCTTCAATTCTTGTTTTTTTGCCTCTTCCGCCTCTTGCGCAGTGATAAGCCCGTTCTCCAGCATGCGGTCAATAATGTGAAGCTGACGAACGCGCGCCCGTTTGGGATTGACAATGGGGTTGTAGGCGGAAGGCGCTTTGGGCAGTCCTGCCAGCATGGCGGCTTCGGCAATGGTGATGTCTTTGAGTGGCTTGCCAAAATAGGTGTCCGAGGCCGCCGCGAAACCGTAGGCGCGGTTCCCCAGGAAGATCTGGTTCATATAGATTTCAAGAATCTGGTCTTTGCTTAAAAGATGCTCCAGCTTGAATGTCAACAGTATTTCGTAAATTTTTCGCGTAAACGTTTTCTCAGAGGATAGATACACGTTACGAGCCACTTGCATCGTGATGGTGGATGCCCCTTGGCTTTTGATCCGCCCCACATTGGCAAGGCCAGCCCGGATAACGCCCACATAATCTACCCCACCGTGTTGGTAAAAGCGTGCATCTTCAATGGCCAGAACCGCATTGGTCATGACCTTGGGAATTTCACTGATAGGGGTCAGGTTGCGACGTTCTTCTCCAAACTCCCCTAACAACTCACCTTCTTCGGAAAATATACGCAAGGGCAGCTTGGGCCGGTAGTCTGAAAGATCCGAGATGTCGGGTAAGTTCGGAAATGCAACTGCCAGGGCCAGTGCAATCACCATGGCCAAAGAAAGCACCCCAGCCAGTCCAATCCCAGCGGTCCACAAAATTACGCGTACAAACCAATGCCGGGCAGGACTGCCCAGACGGGTTTTGGTGGTCGACTTTTCCGTGGAGGGTGGGGTAGTTGGCATAAAGGGTGTTGGTTGGGGCGCATCGGCATTATAAAAAACGGTGGTCTATTCGCTTACTGACGCACGCGCAAGCATTGTTGCTGGTCAGCGATTCACTATGCGAAACTATGCCGTGCTTTCGAATATGAGGAATAAACGTCTGCTTTTGGCAACGTTTGAAACAGGTTGAAACAGAAAAAACCTTTGCGGGACAAAGATCTTGCTGATAGCATTGAAGTGATTTCTTAAGTTTGGCCGATGCTTGATCGGTCTGTTTCAGGGGATAGTTTTGATCTCATTGGGGTCGCTTTTTAGTCGCCAGCCTGCACCTATGGTCGGTTTGGATATCAGTTCCTCCAGCGTAAAGCTGGTGGAGTTGGGCCATGACAAGGCCGGAAACCTCGTGCTTGAGCATTGTGCTATCGAGCCGCTGGAGCGAGGCTGGATTACCGATGGCAACATCGAAAAATTTGATGAAGTTGCAGATGCGCTGCGTCGTCTTGTCAAAAAAAGTGGCACCAAAACCAAAAATGTTGCGATGGCGCTGCCCCCATCGGCGGTGATTACCAAAAAAATCGTTTTACCCGGTGGTATGTCTGATCTAGAGCTTGAGCAGCAAGTAGAGACAGAAGCCAATCAGTACATCCCATTTCCACTCGATGAGGTGAGTCTCGATTTTTGCGTCATTGGACCGAGCGCAGCATCGGCAGGGGATGTGGAGGTGTTGATTGCGGCATCTCGGCGCGAAAAAGTCCAGGATATCCAGGGCTTGGCTGAGGCAGCAGGGTTGACACCAGTCATCGTTGATGTTGAGTCTTATGCCTCTCGGCTGGCTGCAGGTCGTTTGATTGAAAACTTGCCGAACAAGGGGGCAGGTTTGATTGTGGCTTTATTTGAGGTGGGCGCATTGACCACCAGCATGCAGGTCCTTCGTGACGATGAAGTGTTGTACGACCGCGACCAAGCTTTTGGCGGAGCGCAATTGACGCAGCTGATTGTGCGCCAATACGGGTTTTCTCAAGAAGAGGCTGAATCCAAAAAACGCAGTGGTGAACTCCCCGATGACTACGACTCGTCAGTATTAAGACCATTTATTGACACCATGGTTCAGGAGTTGGGACGTGCGCTGCAGTTTTTCTTTACCAGTACTCCGCACAACAAGGTTGACTACATCATGCTTGCTGGCGGATCGGCTGCGTTGCCGGGTTTGACCGCGGCGGTCACGCAGCACACCAGCTTTCCTTGCAGTCTTCTCAATCCCTTTGATGGTATGGAGATTGGGGATGGTATTCGCCTGAAAAGAATGACGCGTGAGGCACCTTCGTATCTCACATCGTGCGGATTGGCTTTGCGGAGGTTTGTGCAGTGATCCTGATCAATCTGCTACCGCATCGCGAGATCGCACGCAAGCGCCGCCGTGATTTGTTCAACGTCTCCTTGGGAATTTCAGCCCTTGTGGGCGGGGTTATCGCCGGAATTATTTTTTTGTGGTTTCAAACGGCAATATCGGAGCAACAAGACACCAATGTGGTTTTAGACACTGAAATCAAGAAACTTGAGGGGCAGATCAAGGACATCGCCGGACTGGAAGCGGAAATTGCGGCGCTGCGTGCACGTCAGCAAGCCGTTGAAGATTTGCAATCAGACCGCAATTTACCGGTGCATTTGCTGACGGAGTTGGTAAACCAACTGCCTGATGGGGTATTTATTTCCAAAATGGTCCAGGCTGACCAGTTGGTAACGATCAACGGAACGGCGCAGTCGAACGAGCGAGTGTCTGAATTATTGCGCAACCTTGCCAACAATACACCGTGGTTCAGCAAACCTGATTTGGTTGAAATCGTTGCGGGCACGGTTGCGTTGTCGACCAAAGAACAAAAACGTGTTTCCAATTTTACGATTCGGGTCAAGCTAGTGCGCGCGAGCGAGGCGGAAAAGGCGGCAGTTAAGGCCGAGGTCGTTCCAGTTGTCGACGGAAAGAAATAACAGGTTACCGTATGGCAATGAAGATTCCCAATGCAGTTGATTTCGCAGCGATACAAGAGAACGTGGTTGCGCAGTTTCGCGACCTTGATCCCAAAGATCCCTCTTTGTGGCCGGTACTGCCACGAAACGCGTTGTTTGTGCTTACTTCCATTGTTATCGTGGGGGTGCTTTGGCTTGTTTGGCTCAGCGGGTCGCAGGAAATCCTGCAGCAGGAGCAGGAAAAGGAAATCAAGCTTCGGGAAGATTACAAAACCAAGCTGACCAAGGCTGTTAACTTGGATGTGCTCAAGAAACAACGCGAACAGGTGCAGCAGTATGTAACGCAGCTTGAAAAACAGTTGCCCAGCAAGGCTGAAATGGATGCGCTGCTTTCTGATATCAACCAAGCGGGTTTGGGGCGGAGTCTGCAGTTTGACCTTTTCCGTCCTGGTCAAATCGCGGTCAAAGAATATTATGCAGAGTTACCTATCGCGATCAAAGTTACCGGCCGATACCACGATATCGGTGCTTTTGCTTCTGATATTGCCAATTTATCCCGCATTGTCACACTGAATAATTTGACCATAGTCCCAAAATCAGACAACACGCTGACTCTGGATTCCACTGCCAAAACCTTCCGTTATTTGGATAAAGACGAGGTAAGTTCACAACGTAAAGCGACTGGCGGAAAGGGGGCTGGTAAATGAGGAACTTTTACCTTTTTACAATGGCCTTCGTGCTTGTGATGCTGACTGGCTGCGGGTCTTCCAAAGAGGATGATATTCGTCAGTGGATCGTTGAGGAGCGGAATCAAACGCGGCCCAGGGTTGCGCCAATTCCGGCACCCAAACAGTTCAAGCCGGAGTCTTACGTTAACGCTGCTGCGATTGAACCGTTCAGCAACCAAAAGCTGACACAAGCTTTGAAGCGTGATTCGTCGCAAGTTGCCGCCAATGGTGCTTTGGTGGCCCCGGAACTTGCTCGAAGGAAGGAGCCATTGGAGGCTTTTCCGCTTGACGCCATGACCATGGTGGGGAGCATTCTCAAATCGGGACAGCCAGTAGGTCTGGTGAAGGTTGACAGTTTGTTGTACCAAGTAAAGTTGGGCAATTATTTGGGCGAGCACTACGGTCGAGTGACCAAAATTACCGAAACCGAGGTGGTTTTGCGTGAGATTGTGCAAGACGGTGTTGGCGAATGGATCGAACGCGTTGCGACCTTGCAACTGCTAGAGGGGACAAAAAAATGAAAATTCAAAACCAACGGGTTGGTCTAAGCATGTGGCTACGGATGGTTTTTCTGGTTACCTTGTGGTTGGGGGCGTCAGCTCAGGCGCAGACGGCGATTGAGTCCGTTACAGGGTCCATACAAGGTGGTGTGGAGGTCGTCCGGATTGACCTTTCTCAGGAATTAAAAGCCATACCCACAGGATTCTCGATTCAATCGCCAGCCCGGATTGCACTGGATTTTCCCGGTGTTACCAATTCCATGGGCCGATCCACCGTCGACGTCAACCAGGGAAACTTGAAGTCCGTCAGTGTGGTGCAAGCGGGGGAACGCACCAGAGTGGTTCTCAATTTAAAGCAGCCAGTGGCTTATAAGTCTGAAATTCAAGGTAAATCGCTGTTGGTGGTGTTGGAGCCAACTTCGCCTAGCATGGCCAGCGCCTCAGTTGCACCCACCTTCGCAGAAAATCGAACCAGAGACTCTGCCCCTTTGAAAGACATGGATTTTCGCCGAACTGCCGACGGCGCTGGGCGCATTGTCGTGACGTTGCCGAATAACCAGGTGGGTGTTGATATTCGCCAACAAGGTCAAACGCTGGTCGTGGAGTTTATGAAATCAACCCTTCCAGAAGGGTTGCGTCGCCGATTGGATGTGGGGGACTTCGGAACACCCGTGAAATCGGTAACCACTCTGCAGTCTGGCGATCGTGTGCGTATGGTCATAGAGCCCCAAGGGCAGTGGGAACATAGCGCCTACCAAAGCGATGAGCAATTTGTCATTGAAGTCAAAGAGATTAAGGTTGATCCCAAAAAGTTAACGCAAGGCGTGGGGTACAACGGGCAGAAATTGTCACTGAACTTCCAAAACATCGAAGTGCGATCCCTGTTGCAAGTTATCGCTGACTTCACCAATTTCAACATTGTGACTTCTGATTCGGTTTCTGGTTCAGTGACGTTGCGTTTGCAAGATGTGCCCTGGGATCAAGCCTTGGATATTATTCTCCAAGCCAAAGGGCTAGGCATGCGTAAGAGCGGGAATGTGCTATGGGTTGCTCCTAAAGACGAGATTTCTTCAAAGGAAAAATTGGATTTGGAGTCCGTCGCGGCGGTGCAAAGTCTGGAGCCCTTGCGAACCCAGTCATTTCAGATCAATTACGCCAAAGCCGTAGACATAGCAGCGCAACTTACGGCAGTGGGTGGTGGAGCATCGCCAAGCGCACGTTTGTTGAGTGCGCGAGGAAGTGTCATTCCGGAGCCACGCACAAATCAGCTCTTTGTTACCGACATTCCTAGTAAGTTGGAGCAAGTACAGCAATTACTTGCTAAGTTGGATGTCGCAGTTCGACAGGTGATGATTGAGGCCCGAATCGTTGAGGCGTCTGATACCTTTGGGAAATCATTGGGCGTCAAGCTGGGGGGGAATGACCTTCGTGCTCAAAAGGGTGGGGACGGCGGGTACCAACTTTCGGGGGAAAACCGCGTTGCATTCGGGTCCAGTTACGCCAATGCTGTGGCAAGCAGCGGAGCGGGTGGCACAAATGATCTCAGTAGTAATTTTGTCAATCTCCCTGTCGCGGGGGGAGCAACTTTTGCCTTGTCAATATTTAGCTCGGCCGCCAATCGGTTTCTTAATTTGGAGATATCGGCGCTGGAAGCGGATGGGAAGGGAAAAGTAGTTTCAAGTCCACGGGTGATTACCGCCGACCAGAACAAGGCTTTGATTGAGCAGGGGACAGAGTTTCCTTACCAAGTGGCTTCTTCAAGTGGAGCAACTTCCATTGCGTTCCGCAAGGCGTCCTTGAAATTGGAGGTGACGCCGCAAATCACGCCAGAGGGTAACATCATTCTCAATTTGGACGTGAATAAGGACACGAGGGGTATTAGTACCAACGCCGGCTACGCAATTGACACGAAGCACATTCAAACGCAAGTTCTGGTTGAGAACGGTGGCACGGTGGTAATCGGTGGAATTTTCACTGAAGACCAAGTCAATACCGTTGATAAGGTTCCGTTTTTCGGTGATTTACCGGGGGTTGGTGTTTTGTTCAGAAGAACCTCAGTTTCATCAGAGAAGCGTGAAATGCTGGTATTCATTACGCCAAAGGTTTTGGGTGATCTCGGTGCGGTTCGATAGTATCCAAGCTACAAAATAAATCACGGGATGATGAACATGAATTTTTTGAAATATGTGATAGGTTTTGTATTTATATTGGTTCTGTCCGCTTGCGGAGGAGGTGGAGGAAATTCGGGGGCAGTGATTGAAACAAGTCCGACGACCCCTGAAACCAGCACAGCAGTGCCTACGATGACGCTTTTTGTGTACAACGGGAGTGGCGCCAAGGTCAATTACATTGATTTTTCTGGCGTCTTCACCGCAAAGGCAACGGTTCTGGATGCGTCCGGCGCAGTTGTGGCGAACAAGTTGGTGACCTTCTCGAACGGTGGATATGCCAGCCTTTCACTTGCCAACCAAACTGTGACAACTGACGCGGCGGGCGTTGCATCGGTTGTGGTGGCGCCAAGTTCCACGTCGAGTGGCGGAGGCGTTTCATTGACCGCTTCAGCGACAGTCAACGGGGTGGCAACCACAGCGCCCCAGTTGGATTTGAATGTTGCAGTCGGTAGCAATTCAACAGCAGTGCCGACATTGACCGTCGGAATTTACAACGCTGCGACCAGTACACAAGTTTTTGGTGTTTCCTTCAGTGGCAACTACGAAGTGCGTGCAAAGTTGCTGGATGCCAGTGGAGTGCCTATCCCCAACACGCTGGTGAGCTTTGACATGGAGGCTTTCACGAACGCGTCGGTTTCGCCCGCCAGTTTGCTGACGGATTCATCGGGTGTTGCGGCAGTGAGTGTCAGGCCGGCTTCCATTTCTTCGGTTGGCGGTGCCACGGTGAAAGCCAGTGCGACGGTTGGGTCTGTCAGTGTGATGAACCAGGCGAGTTTTAATGTGGCGGCAACCAGTGTTACGTTGTCCGCGATTACTGCCGGTTCTTCCAGTCTGGCGTCTGCGGGCAATACATCATTAGCGGTAACCGTGAATGTGGGAGGTTCTGCTGCAAGTGGTGTACCGATCAATGTGACTTATACGGCCACTTGCGGCCGTATCAATGGATCAGGCACCAGTGTCAGTGTGACCACCAACGGCAGTGGAATCGCTTCGGCATCTTACGAGGCTGTGAACGGTGATGGGTCGCTTTGTAGTGGACCTGTAACCATTACGGCTTCGAGTGCCAGCGCAAGTTCGGTTAGCACCTCGGTTACTGTCGCGGCAGCTTCGGCTAATGCCATTACGTATGTGTCTCCGGCCTCTTCTGTTCAGATTTTTGTCGCTGGGTCGGGCTCGCTGGAGCAATATATTGCTCAGTTCAAGGTGTTGTCTGGTACTGTGCCGATGGCCAACCAATCGGTTACTTTCAGTTTGTCGATCAATCCTGGCGGCGTGGGTCTTGATTCGGCTGGCTCAACCGCCAATGTGGTTGCCACCACCAATAGTTCGGGTGTGGCGCAGGTCACTATTTTTTCGGGAACCATTCCTGGTCCTGTCAAGGTTCGGGCCGCATTGACTGCTTCACCGCAGGTGTTTGCCGAGACGCAAAACGTGACAGTGGCGTCTGGTCCACCCTCGCAGAAGTTCATGAGTCTTTCCGTTGAAAAATACAATATCGAAGGCTGGGCCATTGACGGCACAGCAACCAAATTGACAGTGCGTATCGCAGATCGCCAAGGCAATGCCGTGGAAGATGGGACGGTTGTCAATTTCACGGCCGAAGCAGGACAGGTTGCCTATAGCTGTGTGACCGCCAAGGTCAATAATATTTCTTCGTGTTCGGTGGATTTTCAAAGTCAAAATCCAAGACCTTCTGACGGCAGAGTGTCGGTATTGGCATTTTTAGAGGGCACAAAAGACTATATCGACGTCAACGGAAACAATCGATACGATGCAGGTACCGACACCTTGGTGCCAATGGGGGATGCTTATCGGGATGACAATGAAACCGGCACATACGACTTCGCATCGGGAGAATTTGTAATTCCAAGAGGAGGCTCCGTGGTTTGTGCGGGTTCGGGGCGACCCTTTCCTTCTCGTTTGGATACATGTGATACCAGTCTGGGTACTACCGTTCGTCAACAAACTGTTCTATTGTATTCGTCGTCGAGTCCTAAATTGACTATTACATCGGCTGCTTCTATTTCAGGAATCGCCTTTACTTTGAATAGCCTTAACAACCCATTGTTGCCAATGCCTGCTGGTACCACCGTCAGTGCGCAAGCGTCTGGTCAATCCATAGTGCTGGGAGCGACGGTTAATTGTTCGGTAGATAAAATTTATGGTGCCATTGTGCCCAATGTCGCGCCAGGTTCGCCCACGGACGATTTGGGGACGCAGCACTCTGTCACGCTCAAGGATTGTGCAACCGGTGGAACCAACTCTGTAGCAGTGACAATTACTGCTCCTTCTGGATTAGCAATTACCTTTCCATACACGATTCCTTGACATTTGCTCTCATCGGCCTCCCCGGCTCCGGAAAAACCACCGTCGGGCGACAACTCGCTCGGCGGCTTCAGCTGCCTTTCGTAGACTCAGACCACGCCATTGAACAGCGGATTGGCTGCTCCATCCGCGAGTTCTTTGAACGTGAAGGCGAGGCGAATTTCCGCGACATCGAAGAAGACGTCATTGACACCTTGACCCAGGTGCCTGGGCGCGTACTGTCTACCGGCGGTGGTGCGGTCTTGCGCAGTGCCAATCGCCAGTATTTGCGGGATCGCGGGCGGGTGATTTACCTGAAATCCAGCCCGGAGGAGTTGTTTCGGCGACTGCGTCACGACGTGAATCGGCCTTTGTTGCAGGTGGCTGATCCAATGGCCCGCCTGCGGGACCTGTATGCGCAGCGCGATCCCTTGTACCGGGAAACAGCGCATTTTGTGATGGAAACCGGGCGTCCCTCCGTGGCCACCCTGGTCAACATGATTGTCATGCAGCTGGAACTGGCGGGTGACCTGCCGCAAAAGCAGCCCACGGATTGAGAGGGTGGGCGGCGGTTTGCCGCCAAGGCGGTCATTTGCTTCCTCACGCAATGCAAACGGGAACCTCTAAACTCGGGGGTATGACCACTTCGACTCTTTCTACGGTTTCCATCGCCTTGGGCGAACGCAGTTACCCCATCACCATTGGCACCGGCCTGCTGGGCCAGTCGGCCACATTTGCGGCCTTGCCTTCCGCCGCAACAGCGGTGATTGTCAGCAACACCACGGTGGCGCCGCTGTATGCACAGCAACTCCAGCTTGCATTGGCAAGCAAATACAAATCGGTGCACCTGGTGGCCTTGCCCGACGGCGAGGAATACAAAACCTGGCAAACCCTGAACCTGATTTTTGATGCCTTGCTGGAGCAGGGCTGCGACCGCAAAACCGTCTTGTTTGCCCTGGGCGGCGGCGTGGTGGGGGATATGACCGGCTTTGCTGCCGCCAGCTACATGCGGGGCATTCCGTTTGTGCAGGTGCCCACCACCTTGCTGGCGCAGGTCGACTCTTCGGTAGGAGGCAAGACCGGCATCAACCACCCCATGGGTAAGAACATGATCGGTGCGTTTTACCAGCCCCTGCAGGTGGTGTGTGATCTGGACACGCTCAAAACCTTGCCGGATCGCGAACTCAGTGCCGGCTTGGCGGAAGTTATCAAATACGGACCGATTGCAGATTTGAAGTTCCTCGACTGGATTGAAGCGAATATGGACCGCCTGCTGGCGCGTGACGTGCAGGCGCTGGCGCATGCCGTGCAGCGCAGTTGCGAAATCAAGGCCTGGGTCGTGGGCCAGGACGAGCGCGAATCTGGTTTGCGCGCCATTCTCAACTTTGGCCACACCTTTGGGCACGCCATCGAGGCGGGTCTTGGGTATGGCGCATGGTTGCATGGCGAGGCCGTGGGCTGTGGCATGGTCATGGCGGCGCATTTGTCGCAGCGCCTGGGACTGGTTGACATGGCATTTGTGCAACGGCTCACTGCGCTGATCGGCAAGGCCGGTCTGCCTGTGGTGGGCCCCCAGTTGCATGCGCAGGACAATGTGGGACGCTACCTGGAGCTGATGCGGGTGGATAAAAAAGCCGAAGGCGGTGAAATTCGTTTTGTGGTGATCGATGGCCCCGCGCGGGCTGCCATGCGGGGTGCGCCTGATGCGCTGGTGCGTGAGGTCATTGATGCCTGTTGCATCTAGCTGCTATGAAAATCATAGCTGTTTGCGCAATATCCACGGGGGCTGGAGGCACTTTTTGCCTATAAACCGATGACCCTGGCTCCCTATGCCTGTGATCCCGCACAAACGCGCGGCCGACGCTTTGCCGAAGTCCCGGCCCCCACGCGCACCGACTTTCAGCGCGACCGGGACCGCATCGTGCACTCCACGGCCTTTCGGCGTTTGGTCTACAAAACCCAGGTCTTCCTCAACCATGAGGGTGACCTGTTTCGCACCCGCTTGACCCATTCGCTGGAAGTGGCCCAACTGGGGCGCTCCATTGCCCGGTCGCTGCAGCTCAACGAAGACCTGGTGGAAACCATTGCCCTGGCACATGACCTGGGCCATACCCCTTTTGGCCACGCCGGGCAGGATGCGCTGAATGACTGCATGGCCGCATTTGGTGGGTTTGAGCACAATTTGCAGAGCCTGCGGGTGGTGGACCATCTGGAGGAACGTTACCCCGCGTTTGATGGGCTGAATCTGTGCTTTGAAACCCGTGAAGGCATCCTCAAGCACTGTTCGCGCCACAATGCGACGCTGCTGGAGGCTGACGAGCCACCGTTTGGGGATGGCCTGGGCGGTGTGGGCCGACGGTTCCTGGCGCGTGCGCAGCCGAGTTTGGAAGCGCAACTGTGCAATCTGGCCGACGAGATCGCCTACAACGCCCATGACATTGACGATGGCGTGCGCTCCGGTCTGATCACACTGGAGCAAATGCAGGAAGTGCCTTTGTTTGAGCATTTCCGCCAGCAGGCCCTTACCTCGCACGCCCACCTGGCGGACCCCTTGCAGGCGCGGCGCTTGTTGTACGAAGCGATCCGGCTCATGCTGAGTGCCCAGGTGTATGACGTGATTGCAAGCACCCAGGCCACTCTGGACGCCGCTCGACCGGATAGTGTGGCTGCGGTGCGTGCACTGCCGCCTCTGGTGGTTTTTGGTCCCGCCATGCGCGAGGGCTCCCAGGTGCTCAAGGCCTTTTTGCTGCGCAAGCTGTACCGCCACCCCCAGGTGGTGCACACCATGGCCCAGGCCAAACAGGTGGTGCACGAGTTGTTTGCGGCCTATAGCGCTGCTCCGCAGGAAATGCAGGGTGGATTTGCGGCGCGCTCCAGTGCCTTGCGTGCGGCGGAGCACCCCGACCCGGCGGCCGCCATGCGGGTGGTCTCCGACTATATTGCCGGCATGACCGACCGTTTTGCCGCCCGGGAGCATGAGCGGCTGACCGGCGTGCGCCTGCTGCCTTAGGCCGGGTCCGCCGGTAAAATCAAGCCAACAGACACCGGAGCCAGGGAAGCCTCATGAGTTTTTTAAATCAATTGAAATCGCAAGCCTCCGCCGTGCAATCGGCGCAGAATGCCCAACAAAACCACAGCGAGGCCAACACCCAACTGACGGAGGCCGCCGCCAAAACCACATGGTTGTACATGGTGGACCTCGCCAAACAACTCAATGTGATTGTGCCCGCAGGCCCCCAACTGGGGCTGGACAAGCGCACCCCATGGCCCGTGATGAAGCTGGTGGATTTTCGGGTGGATGCACGCAAAAAGCAGCTGCGTGACAAGGAGGTGTATGACTACATTGCCATGGGTTGGCGTATCGTGCCGCGCGAGGGTGCTCCGGTAGCGGGCAGCGTCAGTGCGAACTTTCCCCCGGATTTGCAGCGCATTGAAACCCGTCTGTCGGCGGGTGCCGTGAAACACGAGCGCATCGAAGTGCGGCATCCCGAGAAAAACACCTTGCAGGCGATCCGGTTCGATTACAGCACCGAGGCCCGTGGCGGTGTCACCATCACCGCCCACCACGATGAGGCGAAGCTGGCGTTCCGGCTCATGAGCTTGCAGGGATTCGAGGTGGTGAACACCAGTTACCCCGCCGCGCAAATTCAAAGCGCAGTGCTCGACGAGCTGGCCAAGCTCCTGGTGGGCCAAGCGAGCCGTTTTGTCTGAACAAGGGAAACCCATGCACATCAGTCCCCAAACAGCCATGGATGACACCCGTGTCTGGCTGGAGCGTGCCGTCATTGGACTGAACCTGTGTCCGTTTGCCAAAAGTGTGCACGTCAAGGGGCAGATCCATTACGCAGTGAGTGCCGCCCAGACCACCGACGCCTTTCTTGAAGACCTCATCCAAGAGTTAGAAGCACTCGCAGCCCACGATGCGACTGCGCGGGATACTACGCTTTTGATAGCACCTGATTGTCTGGCGGACTTTCTGGACTTCAATGACTTTCTGGCGCAAGCCGATCAGGCGTTGGTGGACCTGGATTTGGATGGGGTGCTGCAAATTGCCAATTTGCACCCTGACTACCAATTTGCCGGAACTGCTGCCGATGACATCACCAACTACACGAACCGTTCGCCTTACCCCACGCTGCACCTGCTGCGGGAAGACAGCATCGACCGTGCGGTGGACGCATTCCCCGAGGCAGAAACTATTTTCGAAAAAAATATGGCCACCATGGAGCGCATCGGCCCCGACGGCTGGGCGGCTTTAGGGGTAGGGCGCTCGCAGGGCTGTCCCCATGCATTGCCGGGAACCGCATCCCCTCAAGCCGAAGTACCCGGCAGAATGGAAGAATGAAAACACATAAAACAGGTCGCCACGCGGGCCATGGTGCGCCCACCGTGGCACCAACGGCCAGTGCCATTGCACCGGAGATCAGGCCGGAACAGTCGATTGAACTGCTCAAAGAGCTGCATATTCTGACCCGCGAGGGCAAGCTCAACCAGGACTCGCGGCGCAAGCTCAAGCAGGTTTACCACCTGTACCAGTTCATCGAAAAGTTGTTGTTGGAATTGCCTGAAACGGCGGCTGGCACCACGCTGGCCGACCATGGCGCCGGCAAGTCGTACCTGGGCTTTATTTTGTACGACCTGTTTTTCAAGGCGCACGCGGGCAGGGTGCGGGCGGGGCATATCTATGGCATTGAAACCCGGCCGGAGTTGGTGCAGAAGTCCCGCGAACTGGCGGCGCGGCTGGGGTTTGACCGCATGTCGTTCCTGAACCTGACCGTGGCGGAGTCGGCACACTCGGATGCCTTGCCTGCGCAGATTGACGTGGTCACCGCATTACACGCTTGCGATACCGCCACCGACGATGCTATTGCCTTTGGTCTGCTAAAGCGGGTCCGGTTCATGGTGCTGGTGCCCTGCTGCCAAGCTGAAATCGCGCGCTGCCTGAGCCAGCGCAAGGCGCTCTCCCTGTCGCGCACCCCCCTGGCCGAGCTGTGGCGCCATCCGCTGCATACACGGGAAATGGGCAGCCAGATCACCAACGTGCTGCGTTGCCTCTACCTGGAAGCCTGTGGTTACCAGGTGACGGTGACGGAACTGGTAGGCTGGGAACACAGCATGAAGAATGAACTGATCATTGCCCGCTATTCGGGCCGCGCCAACCGGGCGGCTGCGCAACGCCTGCGAGCGTTGTTGCAGGAGTTCGGTTTGTCCGAATTGCTTAATACCCGCTTTACATTGCCCGCAGACAATGCGGTGGACAACGAAACGGTTGCCTGATGCGTTGAGCATGGCATTGGCACCTTTTCCCCATTCCTTGTGGAGTTTTTGATGAAAAAAGTAGTGAATTTGACCTTGACCCTCGCCATGGCTGCCATTTTGGGCGCCTGCGCCAGCAGCAGCCCTGACGTCATTGCCCGTGGCGATGCGCAGCGCATGGCACAGGTGCAAGATGGGGTGGTGCTGACGGTACGCCCGGTGGTGGTCGATGGAAGCCAGTCGGGCATTGGCGCAACGGTTGGCGGGGTAGTGGGCGCGGTGGGCGGTTACGGTGGCAGTGGTGTGCAGCGCGAAGCCCAGGTCTTGGGTGTGCTGGCCGGTGTGGCGGGTGCGGCCGCAGGCAATGCCATTGAGCGCTTCTCCACCCGCGAAGATGCGGTGGAAATTCTGGTGCAACTCAAGGGCGGCGACCGCCGTGCCATTGTGCAGGCCAAGGGATCGGAAACCCTGGTGCCTGGAGACGCCGTCATCATCGTGACCACGGGCGGCAAAGTCCGGGTGAGCAGAGCCCCCAAATAATCAACCGGTAGGCGCGGTTTCGGTCGGGTCACAGAATTGGCAGAATTGGGGTCAGATTCCAATTAAGATGGTGCAGAAAAGGAGATCTGCACCATGGCCCGCCTTCCCCGACTCACCCTTCCCGGGTATCCGCACCACATCATCCAGCGCGGCAACAACCGCCAGGCGATTTTTGCCTCCAGTGCGGATTACCAGACCCTGCTGGACTTGCTGACGGAGAACGCCAAGAAGTTTGACGTTGCCATCCACGCCTATGTGCTGATGGGCAACCACTTCCATTTGCTGGCCACGCCCCACACCCAGGACGGCCTGCCGCAGATGATGCAGGCCGTGGGGCGGCGGTATGTCCGTTATTTCAATGACACCCAAAAGCGTAGCGGCACCTTGTGGGAAGGGCGCTACAAGTCCACCCTGATCCAGACGGAACGCTATTTGCTGACTTGCATGGCCTACATCGACCTCAATCCGGTGCGGGCCGGTCTGGTGACGCAGGCGCGGGACTACCCGTGGTCGAGCCATGGGCATTACGCGGGACAGCGTACCGACAAACTCATCACCCCCCATGCCCTGGTGTGGGAGTTGGGTAACACCCCATTTGCCAGGGAAGCTGCATACGCCGCCTTGGTGCAAACGGGTATCAAGCCGGTGCAACAGGCGGCGTTGACGGACTCGGCCCTTAGTGGTTGGGCCTTGGGCGAGCCCGACTTTGTGGCAGATTTGCAAAAAAGAACACCACGCCGCGTGACAAAAAATGTCGCCGGGCGACCTGTTTCAGCCCATAAATCTTAGCAAAACAGGGCTTAAGCCCCCGTAAGTAGTGCGTGAAGTGCTATCAATTTTAATTGTGTCCCTAATTATTTGTTGATTAAATTATTCAACAAATAATTGGAATCTGACCCCAATTATTTTTCTTGGCGTGGTTGTTGCAATGCAGTATTCTCCCCATCTCTGATATTTTTTAGGAGCGCGCCATGACAACGGCTGCCGAGATCAAGCATCTCCAGGAACACGGTTTGTATTCTTCTACCCAAGAGCACGACGCTTGCGGTGTAGGTTTTGTGGCGCATATCAAGGGCACCAAGTCCCACGACATCGTTAAAAACGCGCTCAAGATCTTGGAAAACCTGGACCACCGGGGTGCGGTGGGAGCCGACAAGCTGATGGGCGATGGCGCCGGTATCTTGATCCAGTTGCCCGACGCGCTGTACCGCGAAGAGATGGCGGCGCAGGGCGTGGCGCTGCCGCCTCCGGGCGAATACGGCGTGGGCATGATCTTTTTGCCCAAGGAGCATGCCTCGCGTCTGGCCTGCGAGCAGGAGATGGAGCGCGCGATCAAGGCTGAGGGCCAGGTACTGTTGGGCTGGCGCGATGTGCCGGTAAACCGCGACATGCCCATGTCGCCCACGGTGCGCGCCAAAGAGCCCATCCTGCGCCAGGTGTTCATTGGCCGCGGCAACGATGTGATCGTGCAGGACGCGCTGGAGCGCAAGCTGTACGTGATCCGCAAGACCGCCAGCGCCAATATCCAGGCGCTCAAGCTCACGCACTCCAAAGAGTATTACGTGCCCAGCATGTCCAGCCGTACCGTGGTGTACAAGGGCCTGCTGCTGGCCGACCAGGTGGGCGTGTACTTCAAGGACCTGGAAGACGTGCGTTGCGTCTCCGCCCTGGGTCTGGTGCACCAGCGCTTCTCCACCAACACCTTCCCCGAGTGGCCGCTGGCCCACCCCTACCGCTATGTGGCGCACAACGGCGAGATCAACACCGTCAAGGGCAACTACAACTGGATGAAGGCGCGCGAAGGCGTGATGTCCTCCCCGGTGCTCGGTGCCGACCTGCAAAAGCTCTACCCCATCAGCTTTGCCGACCAGTCCGACACCGCCACCTTCGACAACTGCCTCGAACTGTTGACCATGTCCGGCTACCCCATTAGCCAGGCCGTGATGATGATGATTCCCGAGCCTTGGGAGCAGCACACCACCATGGACGAGCGCCGCAAGGCCTTCTACGAATACCACGCCGCCATGCTGGAGCCCTGGGACGGCCCGGCCTCCATCGTGTTCACCGATGGCCGCCAGATTGGCGCCACGCTGGACCGCAATGGCCTGCGCCCCTCACGCTACTGCATCACCGATGACGATCTGGTGATCATGGGCTCCGAGTCGGGTGTGCTGCCCGTGCCCGAGCACAAAATCGTGCGCAAGTGGCGCCTGCAGCCCGGCAAGATGTTCCTGATCGATCTGGAGCAGGGCCGCATGGTCGACGACGAAGAGCTCAAGGCCAGCCTGGCCAACAGCAAGCCCTACAAGCAGTGGATTGAGAACCTGCGCATCAAGCTGGACAACGTGACCGGCGGCGAGGCACAGGTGCCCGCTTCCGATATTTCCCTGCTGGACCGCCAGCAGGCTTTCGGCTTCACCCAGGAAGACATCAAATTCCTGATCGCCCCCATGGCCACCGCTGGCGAAGAAGCCATCGGCTCCATGGGCAACGACAGCCCCCTGGCCGTGCTGTCCGACAAAAACAAGCCGCTGTACAACTACTTCAAGCAGTTGTTTGCGCAGGTGACCAACCCGCCGATCGACCCGATCCGCGAAGCCATCGTCATGTCGCTGGTGTCCTTCATCGGCCCCAAGCCCAACCTGCTGGATATCAACCAGGTCAACCCGCCCATGCGCCTGGAAGTGGCACAGCCGGTGCTGGACTTTGCCGACATGGCCAAGCTGCGGGACATCGAGAAACACACGCAAGGCAAGTTTCGCAGCTATACGCTGGACATCACCTACCCGCTGGCCTGGGGCCATGAAGGTGTGGAGGCCAAGCTGGCTTCCCTGTGCGCGGAAGCCGTGGATGCAATCAAGGGCGGCAAGAACATCCTCATCATCAGCGACCGCGGGGTGAGCGCCACCCAGGTGGCGATTCCCGCCCTGCTGGCGCTCTCCGCCATCCACCAGCACCTGGTGCGCGAAGGTTTGCGCACCACCGCCGGCCTGGTGGTGGAAACCGGCACCGCCCGCGAAGTGCACCATTTCGGCGTGCTGGCCGGCTACGGCGCGGAAGCCGTGCACCCCTACCTGGCTATGGAAACATTGGCCAGCATCCATAAGGACCTGGCGGGTGACCTGAGCGCGGACAAGGCGATCTACAACTACGTCAAGGCCATCGGTAAGGGTCTGTCCAAGATCATGTCCAAGATGGGCGTGTCCACCTACATGAGTTACTGCGGCGCGCAGTTGTTCGAGGCCATTGGCCTGAATACCGTCACCATCGCCAAGTATTTCACCGGCACCCCCAGCCGTGTCGAGGGCATCGGCGTCTTTGAGATTGCCGAAGAAGCCATCCGCATGCACAAGGCGGCTTTCAGCGACGATCCGGTGCTGGCCAACATGCTGGATACCGGTGGTGAATACGCCTGGCGTGCCCGTGGTGAAGAACACATGTGGAGCCCGGACGCCATTGCCAAGTTGCAGCACAGCACGCGCTCCAACAACTGGAATACCTACAAAGAGTACGCCCAGCTGATCAACGACCAAAGCAAGCGCCACATGACGCTGCGCGGCCTGTTCGAGTTCAAGATCGACCCCGCCAAAGCCATTCCTGTGGAAGAAGTCGAGTCGGCCAAGGAAATCGTCAAACGCTTTGCCACTGGCGCCATGTCGCTGGGTTCTATTTCCACCGAGGCCCATGCCACGCTGGCCGTGGCCATGAACCGCATTGGCGGCAAGAGCAACACGGGCGAGGGCGGTGAAGATCCGGCCCGCTACCGTAACGAACTCAAAGGTATCCCGATCAAGCAGGGCGACACGCTCAAGAGCGTGATCGGTGCCGACGTGGTCGAGGTGGACATGCCCCTGCAGGCAGGTGACAGCTTGCGTTCCCGCATCAAGCAGGTCGCCTCCGGCCGCTTTGGCGTGACCGCCGAGTACCTGACCAGCTCGGACCAGATCCAGATCAAGATGGCCCAGGGCGCCAAGCCCGGGGAAGGCGGGCAGTTGCCTGGTGGCAAGGTGTCTGAGTACATCGGGCGCCTGCGCCATTCGGTGCCGGGTGTGGGCCTGATTTCGCCCCCGCCACACCACGACATTTATTCCATTGAAGACCTGGCGCAGCTGATCCACGACTTGAAAAACGTGGCGCCGCATGCGGGCGTCAGCGTCAAGCTGGTGGCCGAAATCGGTGTCGGCACCATTGCCGCCGGTGTGGCCAAGTGCAAGGCCGACCATGTGGTGATCGCCGGGCACGATGGCGGCACGGGCGCATCGCCCTGGTCGTCCATCAAGCATTGCGGCAGCCCGTGGGAAATCGGCCTGGCTGAAACCCAGCAGACCTTGGTGCTGAACCGCCTGCGCAGCCGCATCCGCGTCCAGGCCGACGGCCAGATGAAGACCGGCCGCGACGTGGCGATTGGTGCCTTGTTGGGGGCCGACGAGTTCGGCTTTGCCACCGCACCGCTGGTGGTGGAAGGTTGCATCATGATGCGCAAGTGCCACCTCAACACCTGCCCGGTGGGCGTGGCCACGCAAGACCCGGTGCTGCGCCAGAAGTTCTCCGGCAAGCCTGAGCATGTGGTGAACTACTTCTTCTTCATTGCCGAAGAAGTGCGCCAGATCATGGCCCAGTTGGGCATCCGCAAGTTCGACGACCTGATTGGCCGCTCCGATCTGCTCGATACCCGCAAAGGCATCGCGCATTGGAAAGCCAGTGGTCTGGACTTTGGCCGCCTGTTTGCCCAGCCGCAAGTGAGCGCCGACGTGCCCCGCTTCCAGACCCTGGAGCAGGAGCACGGACTGGAAAAGGCGCTGGACAATGTGTTGATCGCCAAGAGCCGCGCCGCCATCGACAAGGGAGAGAAGGTGCAATTCATGGAAGTGGCGCGCAACGTCAACCGCTCCGTGGGCGCCATGCTCTCCGGTGCGGTGACCACGGTGCACCCTGAAGGCCTGCCGGATGACACCATCCGCATCCAGCTCGAAGGCACCGGCGGCCAGTCCTTTGGCGCTTTCCTGGCCAAGGGCATCACGTTGTACCTGATTGGCGACGCCAACGACTACACCGGCAAGGGCTTGAGCGGGGGCCGCATTGTGGTGCGCCCCAGCATCGACTTCCGTGGCGTGGCCATCAACAACACCATCGTGGGCAACACCGTGATGTTTGGCGCCACCAGCGGAGAAGCCTTCTTCAGCGGCGTCGGTGGCGAGCGTTTTGCGGTACGCCTTTCCGGCGCCACCACGGTGGTGGAAGGGACCGGCGACCATGGTTGTGAATACATGACCGGCGGCACCGTGGCCGTGCTGGGCAAGACCGGGCGCAATTTTGCAGCCGGCATGAGCGGCGGTGTGGCCTATGTGTATGACGAAGACGGCCAGTTCGCCAAACGCTGCAACACTGCCATGGTGTCCATGGAAAAGGTGCTGACAGTGGCCGAGCAAACCGCCCAGATGGACGCAAGCCTGTGGCACCGGGGCCAAAGCGACGAGGCGCAGTTGAAAGCCCTGTTGCAAGACCACAACCGCTGGACCGGCAGCAAGCGCGCACGCGAATTGCTCGACACCTGGGACGTGTCCCGCCTCAAATTCGTCAAGGTTTTCCCCAACGAGTACAAACGTGCCCTGGGCGAGATTCATGCACGTAGACTTGGGGTTTTGCCAAAAGAGGCTGTAGCCCTTGCCAGCCGTGCGCAAGCTGCTACAAAAAAGGAAGCAGCTCCAGCCAAGTGAGGCCAATGGAGATTTAATGTGTTGGGGCCAGCGCTCAAGTGCTGCCCCGCAAAAACCAAAGTGTTGAGGACAGAGCCAAAGAGCGGTTCTGCAAAGGAGTAGAGATGGGAAAAGTCACCGGTTTCATGGAATACGAGCGTCTTGAGGAGGGCTACAAGCCCGTCCCGGAGCGTGTGAAACACTACAAAGAGTTCGTGATCGGACTGGACGAGGCACAAGCCAAGGTGCAAGCGGCACGCTGCATGGACTGCGGCACCCCGTTTTGCAACAACGGCTGCCCGGTCAACAACATCATTCCCGATTTCAACGACCTGGTGTACCGGGGCGACTGGAAAAACGCGATCGATGTACTGCACAGCACCAATAATTTCCCTGAGTTCACCGGCCGCATCTGCCCCGCACCCTGCGAAGCGGCCTGTGTGCTCAATGTGAATGACGATGCGGTGGGCATCAAGTCCATCGAACATGCCATCATCGACCGCGCCTGGGCCGAAGGTTGGGTGTTGGCCCAGCCCGCCAAACACAAGACCGGCAAAAAAGTGGCGGTGGTGGGCTCCGGCCCCGCCGGCATGGCCGCCGCGCAGCAACTGGCCCGTGTCGGCCACGATGTGACCCTGTTCGAGAAGAACGACCGCGTCGGTGGTTTGCTGCGTTACGGCATCCCCGACTTCAAGATGGAAAAGCTGCACATCGACCGCCGTGTCGAGCAAATGCAAAAAGAAGGCGTCACCATCCGCACCGGCGTGCTGGTGGGTGAATGGCCCAAAGGCTCCAAGGTCACCAACTGGGCCAAGGAAACCATCTCTGCCGCGCAGTTGCAAAAAGACTTTGACGCCGTGGTCCTGACCGGTGGCTCCGAGCAATCCCGTGATCTGCCGGTGCCGGGGCGCGACCTGGACGGCATCCATTTCGCCATGGAATTTTTGCCACAGCAAAACAAGGTCAATGCAGGCGACAAGCTCAAGGGCCAGTTGCGCGCTGCAGACAAACATGTGATCGTGATTGGCGGCGGCGACACGGGTTCCGACTGTGTGGGCACCAGCAACCGCCACGGCGCGGTCAGCGTCACCCAGTTTGAGGTCATGCCCCAGCCGCCCGTGGAGGAAAACCGCCCCCTGACCTGGCCCTACTGGCCCATGAAATTGCGCACCAGCTCCAGCCACGACGAAGGTTGCACCCGCGAGTTCGCGATTTCCACCAAGGAATTCATCGGCGAAAAAGGCAAGGTCACCGGCCTCAAGACCGTGCACATCGAGTTCAAAGACGGCAAGATGGTGGAGGTTGCAGGCACCGAGAAGACCTACAAGGCCGATCTGGTGCTGCTGGCCATGGGTTTCGTCAACCCGGTGGCCACCGTACTGGAGTCTTTCGGCATCGACAAGGACGCCCGTGGCAATGCCAAGGCCAGCACCGATGCCGACGGCGGTTATGCCACCAATGTGCCCAAGGTGTTTGCCGCCGGGGACGTGCGCCGCGGCCAGAGTCTGGTGGTGTGGGCCATCCGTGAAGGACGCCAGGCGGCACGTGCGGTGGACGAATTCCTGATGGGTTCCAGCACGCTGCCACGCTGACAAAGAACGGGTTGCACTTGATGTAGGTGTAATCCCGTATGATTCACGGGCCGGGTATTCCCCGGCCTTATTTTTTTGACATGCCACCCATTCCGCCAGAATCCCTCGTCGAATTACGCAACCTGACCTTTGGGTACGGGGAGCGCGTCATTCTGGACAACGTCTCCCTGTCCGTGCCACGCGGCAAGGTCACGGCGCTGATGGGAGCGTCGGGCGGCGGGAAAACCACCATTTTGCGGCTGATTGGCGGACAGAACCGGGCCCAGGCGGGAGAGATGCTGTTCGATGGGCAGGATGTCACCCCCATGAACCAGACGCAGCTCTACGCGGCACGGCGGCGCATGGGCATGCTGTTCCAGTTCGGCGCCCTGTTTGCCGATTTGTCGGTGTTTGAAAACGTCGCCTTTCCGCTGCGCGAACACACCGATTTGCCCGAGGCCCTGATTCGCGACATTGTTTTGATGAAACTCAATGCGGTGGGCCTGCGTGGTGCGCGAGACTTGATGCCCAGCGAAGTGTCGGGCGGCATGGCGCGGCGTATTGCACTGGCGCGGGCCATTGCACTTGACCCTGAACTGGTGATGTACGACGAGCCGTTTTCTGGGCTGGACCCGATTTCCTTGGCCATTGCCGCCGATTTGATCCGCAAACTGAATGACTCCATGGGCTTGACCAGTATTTTTGTTTCCCATGAGCTGGAGCAAACCTTTGCCATTGCCGACCATGTGATTATTTTGGCCAATGGAAAAATTGCCACGCAGGGCACGCCCGAGCAGGTCCGCCAAAGCACAGACCCACTGGTGTACCAGTACGTGAATGCCTTGGCCGACGGCCCGGTGCGCTTTCACTATCCCGGCCCCACGGTGGATGCCGATTTTGGAGTGGAAGCTGCATTATGAGTTGGTACAAGCCCAGTGATGTGGGGTTTTCGGTGCGCAGCCAACTGGCTGATATGGGCTATGGCGCCCGTCTGTTCATGCGTTTGCTGGGCACCTTGGGGGGCGCGTTCAAGCGTTTTGGTTTGATCCGGGACCAGATCCATTTTTTGGGCAACTATTCACTGGCCATCATCGCCGTGTCCGGTTTGTTTGTGGGCTTTGTGTTCGGTTTGCAGGGCTACTACACCTTGCAGCGTTACGGTTCTTCCGAAGCGCTGGGTCTGCTGGTGACGCTGAGCCTGGTGCGGGAGTTGGGGCCTGTGGTGACGGCGCTGCTGTTTGCCGGGCGCGCCGGAACCTCCCTGACAGCGGAAATTGGCCTCATGAAAGCAGGTGAACAAATCAGTGTGATGGAGATGATGGCGGTGGACCCGGTGCAGCGCATTCTGGCCCCCCGTTTTTGGGCCGGTGTGATCACCATGCCCCTGCTGGCGGCGGTTTTCAGCGCCATGGGCATCATCGGCGGCTGGGTGGTGGGGGTGCTGATGATCGGGGTGGACGCCGGTTCATTCTGGAGCCAGGTGCAGGGCGGCGTGGACGTCTGGAAAGACGTGGGCAACGGTGTCGTCAAGAGCATGGTGTTTGGATTTGCCGTGACCTTTATCGCGCTGCTGCAGGGTTTTGAGGCCCAGCCCACGCCCGAGGGGGTGGCCAGCGCCACCACCCGAACGGTGGTGTTTGCATCCTTGTCGGTTCTGGGCCTGGATTTCATCCTGACGGCCTTGATGTTTACGATTTGATGCCCTGAATATTTCTGGAACAAACCGCCGTTGCGCTGAATGCGCAGGCCTTGTCCCCAACTGAAGAAGATGAAGAAGAGGAAATAATGCAACGTTCGAAAAATGATGTCTGGGTGGGGCTTTTTGTGCTGATTGGCGCTGTGGCCATCGTGTTTTTGGCCATGCAGGCTGCCAATTTGCTGAGCCTGAATTTCCAGAGCACCTACCAGGTCAACGCCAAATTTGAGAACGTTGGCGGACTCAAACCCAAAGCGGCGGTGCGCAGCGCAGGCGTGGTGGTGGGGCGCGTCGAAAAAATTGTGTTTGACGACAAAATTTTTCAGGCCCGTGTCACCCTGGCCATGGAAAGCCGTTACGCCTTTCCCAAGGACAGCTCTTTGAAAATTCTGACCAGCGGGCTGCTCGGTGAACAGTATTTGGGCTTGGAGCCGGGTGCCGATGACAAAAATCTGGTGGCAGGTGATACGGTGTCGGCCACCCAGTCGGCGGTCGTTCTGGAGAACCTGATCAGCCAATTTCTCTATAGCAAAGCAGCGGATGGTCTTTCCGGTGAGCGGGAGAAATAAGCCGTGAAGGTACAACGGCCTCCTCTGCTGGGTACCCATGGCAATGGGCTTGGGCGTGCTCCCGGATGGAGTGCAGCGGTCCTGCTCGCCCTGCTGCAGGGCTGTGCCAGCGTACCCAATCCCGATCCACGCGACCCCATGGAATCCTTTAACCGGGGAGTCTTTGGCTTCAACGATGCGGTGGACCGTGCGGTGCTCAAACCGGTTGCCACCGCCTACCGCGACGTGTTGCCGCAGTGGATGCGCAAAGGGGTGGGTAATTTTTTCAACAATATTGAAGATGTGTGGTCCGTGGTGAACAACGCCCTGCAGTTGCGGGGCCAGGATACGGGGGACAGCCTGGGACGTGTGATGGTCAACAGCACCATTGGACTGGTCGGGCTGGTGGATGTTGCCAGCGACTTGAATATTGAGCGGCATACCGCCAACTTTGGCCTGACGCTGGGCCGCTGGGGTGTGGGCGCGGGGCCTTATGTCATGCTTCCTTTCCTGGGGCCTTACACTTTGCGCGAAGTGGTGGCGTTGCCACTGGATCGGCAAGGCAATCTGGTGAACCATGTCCAAGACGTGCCAACCCGTGACGGTTTGACCATTTTGAATGTGGTGGATACCCGCGCCTCCTACCTCCAGGCGGGTGATGTGGTGGAGGGTGCTGCGCTGGATACCTACTCCTTCATGCGGGATGCCTACCTTCAGCGCCAACGCAACCGGGTGTATGACGGCAACCCTCCCGACGAGGATGCGGAGGCAGCGCCCTGAATGGGTCGCAGCCATCACGGAGCACAGGAATTGCAAGTCCGTTGGATAATGACTATATTGAACCTGGAGTGTTGTACACAATGACCATGAAGCGAAACTTTTTACGCCAGTTGCTGGGTTCCACCCTGGTGCTGCTGGCTGTCTGTGCTGGAACCGTCGCCTATGCAGAGGATGAGGCGCCGGATGCACTGATCAAACGCTTGTCGGTGGATGTTCTGGAAGCTATCAAGAGCGATAAAGCCATGCGCACGGGGGATGTGTCCCGCGTAGTGACGCTGGTGGATGCGCGCATCATGCCCAACGTCAATTTTCAGCGTATGACCGCTCAGGCGGTAGGCCCCGCTTGGCGCCAAGCCACGCCTGAGCAGAAAAAGCAGTTGCAAGACGAATTCAAGATTTTGCTGGTGCGCACGTACGCTGGGGCATTGTCCCAGGTCACGGACCAAACCATTACCGTCAAACCCATGCGTTCAGCGCCCGAAGACAAGGAAGTGGTGGTCCGCACGGAGATCAGAGGCCACGGCGATCCGATCCAATTGGACTACCGGCTGGAGAAAACACCAGGGCAGGGTGCAGGTTGGCAAATTTACAACCTCAATGTGCTGGGAGTGTGGCTGGTGGAAACCTACAAAAGCCAGTTTGCGCAGGAAATCAATGCCAAAGGACTGGACGGTTTGATCTCCACCTTGGCCGCGCGCAATAAATCCAATACCAAGAAAGGCTGATGTGCTGAGTCTGCCCGCCACTTTGACCCAAGAACATGCACGCGCCTGTTTGGCGCAGTTGACTGCGGGCCTGCGTTTGGAGGCCGCCCAGGTGGTGGTGGATGCGGCCCTGCTTCGCAGTTTTGATTCGTCGGCACTGGCCGTATTGCTGGAGTTGCGCCGCGAATGCGCGCGCGCTGGCAAGCGTTTTGCGGTGCAGGGTTTGCCCAGCCGTTTGCGGGACTTGGCCTCTTTGTACGGAATCGAAGGGTTGCTTCCCAGCGTCTGAACGCCTTTGTTCTGTGGCCGCGTAAAATTGCGGGCTCCCATGTCCGCAATTTCATTCCAATCCGTCTCCAAAGCCTATCCGTCACCCCGTGGCCCCAAAGGCAGCACCTTTTTAGCATTGGACGGTGTCAGCCTCGATATTGAAGAGGGCGAGTTCTTTGGTCTGCTCGGCCCCAATGGCGCCGGCAAGACCACCATGATCAGCATCCTGGCGGGCCTTACGCGCGCCAACAGCGGCAGTGTCAGCGTGTTGGGCAGTGATGTGCAGAAGGACTTTGCGGCAGCCAGGCGCAAACTGGGCGTGGTGCCGCAAGAGTTGGTGTTTGACCCTTTTTTCAATGTGCGCGAGGCGCTGCGTATCCAGTCCGGCTATTTCGGTGTCAAAAACAATGACGCCTGGATTGACGAGTTGCTGGAGAGCCTGGGCCTGGCCGACAAGGCCCATGCCAATATGCGCCAACTTTCGGGCGGCATGAAACGCCGGGTGCTGGTGGCGCAAGCCCTGGTGCACAAGCCCCCGGTGATCGTGCTGGACGAGCCTACGGCTGGTGTGGACGTGGAGTTGCGCCAAACCCTGTGGCAGTTCATTGCCAAGCTCAACAAACAGGGCAGTACCGTACTGTTGACCACCCATTACCTGGAAGAGGCGGAGGCCTTGTGTGGCCGCATCGCCATGCTCAAGACCGGGCGCATCGTGGCGCTGGACCGCACCAGCGAATTGCTCAAAGCGGCGTCCAGCAATGTGCTGCGCTTCAAGGTCGATAGCGAACTGCCCAAGGCGCTGGCCGATCGGGCGCGCATTACCGGGCGCATAGTGCAGTTCCCTGCCCATGACGCACTGGAAATTGAGCGCTATCTGGCCGCCGTGCGCGAAGCCGGGTTAAGCGCCCACGACGTGGAAATCCGCAAGGCCGATCTGGAAGATGTATTTCTGGATGTCATGACCCAAAACAAAGATTCAGTGCATGGAGTTTCGGCATGACCGGCTGGAAAGCACTGCTGTACAAAGAAGTTTTGCGGTTCTGGCGGGTTGCCTTCCAGACCATTGCGGGGCCGGTGCTCACCGCCATGCTGTACCTGCTGATTTTCGGCCACGCGCTGGAGGCCCACGTCAAGGTTTATGACCAGGTCAGCTACACCGCCTTTCTGGTGCCGGGCCTGGCCATGATGAGTGTGTTGCAAAACGCCTTTGCCAACAGCTCGTCTTCGCTCATCATGAGCAAGGTGATGGGCAATCTGGTGTTTTTGCTGCTCACGCCCCTGTCGTATATGCACTGGTTCGTCGCCTACGTGGGCGCTGCGGTGATCCGCGGTTTGGTGGTGGGTATTGGCGTATTTGCGGTGTCTGCTTTTTTCACCGACATCAGTTTTGTAGCACCCCTGTGGATTCTGGCGTTTTCCGTGATGGGGGCTGCGCTCATGGGCACCCTGGGCCTGATTGCCGGTTTGTGGGCCGAAAAGTTTGACCAGTTGGCGGCGTTCCAGAACTTTGTGGTCATGCCCATGACCTTTTTGAGCGGCGTGTTTTATTCCATCCATTCCTTGCCTGCGTTCTGGCAGGGAGTAAGTCACTTCAACCCGTTTTTTTACATGATTGACGGATTTCGTTACGGTTTTTTCGGCGCGAGTGACGTGTCGCCCTGGCTGAGCCTGGGTGTGGTGGGCCTCGCACTGCTGGCCGTCAGTGCGATCGGTATCCAACTGCTGCGCACCGGCTACAAAATCCGCAGCTAACCCTTTCTCCTTAATTTGCCATGACCGCTGAAGAACTCCAATCGCTCATCACCGCAGGCCTGCCTTGCGAACACTGCCAGACCGAGGGCGATGGCCGCCACTGGTACGCCACCATCGTCTCCACCGCGTTTGAAGGCAAACGCCTGATCCAGCGCCACCAGCAGGTGTATGCCACCATGGGGGGGCGCATGCAAAGTGACGAGGTGCATGCACTGTCCATGAAAACCTTCACCCCGGCCGAATGGGCCAAGCAGCAAGACTGAGCACCCGAAAAAAACCTATGGACAAATTATTGATTCGTGGTGGTCGCCAGTTGTCTGGTGATGTGCTCATTTCCGGTGCCAAAAACGCCGCTTTGCCCGAGTTGTGCGCCACCTTGTTGACCGCAGAGCCGGTGACGTTGCGCAATGTGCCACGCCTGCAAGACGTGTCCACCATGCTCAAGCTCATCCGCAACATGGGTGTGCAGGTGGACCACAACCCGGATGGCACCGTGCGTGTGGATGCGGGCCAACTGAGTTCTCCCGAAGCGCCTTATGAGTTGGTGAAGACCATGCGGGCGTCGGTGCTGGCTTTGGGCCCCTTGCTGGCCCGCTTTGGCGAGGCCACCGTGTCCTTGCCCGGCGGCTGCGCCATCGGCTCGCGCCCGGTGGACCAGCATTTGAAAGGCCTGGCCGCTATGGGGGCTGAAATCGTGGTCGAGCACGGCTACATGATCGCCAAGCTGCCCAAGGGCCGTACCCGTTTGCACGGTGCACGCATCGCCACCGACATGGTGACCGTGACCGGCACCGAAAACTTTTTGATGGCCGCCGCGCTGGCCGAAGGCGAAACCATTCTGGAAAACGCAGCGCAGGAGCCCGAGATTCCCGATCTGGCGGAAATGCTGATTCAAATGGGCGCCAGGATCGAAGGCCACGGCACCAGCCGCATCCGCATCCAGGGCGTGGAAGCCCTGCACGGCTGCACCCACCAGGTGGTGGCCGACCGCATTGAAACCGGTACTTTCCTGTGCGCCGTGGCCGCTACCGGCGGCGACGTGGTGCTCCAACATGGCCGCATCGACCATCTGGAAGCCGTGGTGGAGAAGCTGCGCGACGCCGGTGCCACGGTGACGGCGGTGGACGGCGGTATCCGCGTGCAATCGCAAGGCCGTTTGAAGGCGCAGAGCTTTCGCACCACCGAATACCCGGGTTTTCCCACCGACATGCAGGCCCAGTTCATGGCGCTCAACTGCGTCTCCACGGGTTCGTCCATCGTGACCGAGACCATTTTTGAAAACCGCTTCATGCACGTCAACGAGCTGGTGCGTTTGGGTGCACACATCCAGATCGACGGCAAGGTGTCGGTGATTGAAGGCATTGAAAAGTTGTCGGGCGCCACCGTCATGGCGACCGATCTGCGGGCCTCTGCCAGCCTGGTGATTGCCGGTCTGGTGGCCGAAGGAGAAACCGTGGTGGACCGCATTTACCACCTGGACCGCGGTTACGACCAGATGGAAGCCAAATTGCGCGGCATTGGCGCAGATATCGAAAGAATCAAATAGTGGCCCCCACGCTCGTCACTCCGTGTACTACGCTGCCCCCCGAGGGGGCTCTCGCGCCTTGGGGCGGCCCGGCGGCGCTCACGCCATGAAAGTCAACAACATGATTACCCTCGCTTTGTCCAAAGGCCGCATTTTTGAAGAAACCGTACCGCTGCTGAAAGCTGCCGGTATCGAAGTGCTGGACGACCCGGAAAAATCCCGCAAGCTGATTCTGGACACCAACCAGGCAGGCGTGCGCGTGCTGGTGGTGCGCGCCACCGATGTGCCCACCTATGTGCAGTACGGCGGGGCCGACCTGGGGATTACCGGCAAAGACACCTTGCTGGAGCACGGCAGCGACGGCCTGTACCAGCCGCTGGACCTGCAGATCGCCAAATGCCGCATCAGCGTGGCGGTGCGCGCCGACTTTGACTACGCCAACGCGGTCAAACAAGGCTCGCGTCTCAAAGTGGCGACCAAATACGTGGCGATTGCCCGCGAGTTTTTCGCCTCCAAGGGGGTGCACGTCGATTTGATCAAGCTCTACGGCAGCATGGAACTGGCTCCGCTGGTGGGCCTGGCCGACGCGATTGTCGATTTGGTATCCACCGGCAACACGCTCAAGGCCAACCACCTGGTCGAAGTGGAGCGCATCATGGACATCAGCTCGCGTCTGGTGGTGAACCAGGCCGCGCTCAAGCTCAAGCAAGAACCCATCCGCAAAATCATTGACGCTTTCGCAGGCGCCATTGGCAAATAATCCCAATTCATTTGCTATGAAATTTATAGCTTCTCCCGCCCGTCTTTCAACCGCTGACAGCCAATTTGATGCCCAATTCAAGGCGCGTCTGCACTGGTCCGCCGATGCCGATGCGGCCATTGAGCAGCGGGTGGCCGACATCCTGGCGGATGTGCAGCAGCGGGGCGATGCGGCGGTGCTGGAATACACCGCGCGGTTTGACGGGCTGCAAGCCGATTCCGTGCAGGCGCTGGAGTTGACCCAAGGCGAACTCCAAGCGGCCTTTGATGCGCTTCCTGCCCCCCAGCGCGATGCGCTGCAAGCGGCGGCCAAGCGCGTGCGCAGTTACCACGAAGCGCAGAAAAAAGCCTGCGGCGAGTCCTGGAGCTACCGTGACGAGGATGGCACCTTGCTGGGCCAAAAAGTCACACCGCTGGACCGCGTGGGCATCTATGTGCCCGGTGGCAAGGCGGCGTACCCCTCCAGCGTGCTGATGAACGCCATTCCCGCCCATGTAGCCGGAGTGCAAGACATCATCATGGTGGTGCCCACTCCGGTGCGCGGCAGCATCGCCACGGGGGGCTCCGGTGCGGCGGCGGGTTTGCGCGGTGAGCGCAATGAGCTGGTGCTGGCGGCGGCCTATGTGGCGGGTGTGACCCGCGTCTTCACTATCGGCGGCGCGCAGGCGGTGGCTGCGCTGGCCTATGGTACGGCCACGATTCCGGCCGTCAACAAAATCACCGGCCCGGGCAACGCCTATGTGGCCGCCGCCAAGCGCCGCGTCTTTGGTGCGGTCGGCATCGACATGATCGCCGGACCCAGCGAAATCCTGGTGTTGGCCGACGGCAGCACGCCGCCCGACTGGGTGGCCATGGATTTGTTCAGCCAGGCCGAACACGACGAGCTGGCGCAAAGCATTTTGCTGTGTCCCGATGCCGCCTACCTCGACCAGGTGCAAGCGTCGATGGACCGCCTGTTGCCCGAGATGCCGCGCGCCGAGATCATTGCCAAGTCCCTCACCGGGCGTGGCGCGCTGATCCTCACCCGCAGCATGGAAGAGGCCTGTGAGATCAGCAACGCCATTGCGCCCGAGCATCTGGAAGTCTCCAGCCAGGATGCCCGCCGCTGGGAGCCTTTGCTCAAGCACGCTGGCGCCATCTTTCTGGGCGCCTACACCTCCGAGAGCCTGGGCGACTACTGTGCCGGTCCCAACCACGTGCTGCCCACGGCGGGGACGGCGCGTTTCTCCAGCCCGCTGGGCGTGTACGACTTCCAGAAGCGCTCCAGCCTGATTGAAGTCAGCGAAGCCGGTGCCCAGGTGCTGGGGACGATTGCCGCCGAACTGGCCTACGGTGAGGGTCTGCAAGCCCACGCCCGTGCTGCGGAAATGCGGCTGAAGTAAGAACGGATGGTTTCATACGACCAAGCCGCATGAAACCTTTGTTTGCTTACCGGAATCCCCGCGCCATTGTGGGCATCGCGAACCATCAAGCAGCCCGGCATGGGCGGCGTTCAGAGCTGGACACTGCGCGGTCTATGCGGGCTCTTTCCTGGCCTGCGGTGGCTTTGCTGCTGACCGGTGTCTTGCTTGCCAACACGTCTGCAGCCATGTCCCTGCGCGAACTCCGCACCCTGGCCAAGACCGACAAACAGGGCGACAACTACGTGCACTACTACCTGGTGGGTGTGATGGAAGGGGCCTTGGAAGCCCATGCCCAGGATGTGCGTGCCGGTGCCGCCCCCACCATTTGCCTTAACGGCCGGCGCCTGGACCCCAGCATGGCCCAAGGCCTGTACGACACCGAACTCCAGCGCAACGCAGGCCTGTACGAAGCCGACATGCCTGCGCAGTGGGTGATGACCCAGGCGCTGGTCACGGTCTACCCCTGTTAGTGCCTAGCGGTTCTTTTTTATTTTTGGATTGATCAACCGCAAGGTGCACCGCACACCTCGGGCGGAATATGGATGCGCGGGTTGCACAAGGAGCCGAAATTTTGGCGCACACCTGTACTCCCGCACCGCCGCGCCAAAGTGGGCTGCCGGGCGTGGCGGGGTCAATACCCCAGGGCAAGCCAGATTCTCTCTTCAGGAGGTGCATCATGTTAGGTGAAATGATCAGTGAAGGAAAAGGCAAAATTTCCGCGCTTCGGGTTTTGCCTTCCGAGGGTATGGGGCCACGGATGGAGGTGTCGTTCCAGGGCAGTGGCAAGTTGCTCGGGCAGGAAGTGACCGAGGTGGGGACCTACATCTCCACACTCATGCCCAACGGAGTGCTCAATGGCAGCGGACAGGGTTTGGTCACGACCAAGAGTGGCGAAGTGGCGACCTGGACCGGCACCGGTGTCGGCAGGCCCACCGGACGCGGCATGGCGGCGAGTTGGCGCGGGTCGATTTGCTACCAGACCACATCCCAAAGTTTGTCCGGGCTCAATAAAATTGCCGGTATTTTTGAACACGAAGTGGACGAGAACGGCAATACAACAGAAAAACTGTGGGAGTGGAAATAGGCCGCGTGGCGTTTTGAATAGGAGTTCTTCTTATGAAAATGCTACTGACGGTGGAAATCCCCCATGAACCCTTCAACTCGCTGGTGAAAAGCGGCAAAGCGGGTGAGACGATCGGGCATATCCTGGAAACCCTCAAGCCGGAGTTGGCGTATTTCACCGAGCAAGACGGGAAACGCGGCGGAATCTTCGTGATCAACGTGCAGAGTTCCTCGGATGTGCCCAGTTTTGCGGAGCCCTTTTTTCTCAACTTCCAGGCCGATTGCAAATTCCGGATTCTGATGAGCCCCGAGGACTTGAAGAAGTCCGGTTTGGAGGAACTCGGCAAAAAGTGGGCGTGAGATCCTTCTGGGATTCAAGCCCCATCGGGACACGGCCTGAGGGACGTGTCCCTTTCATTTGGGTGCACTGGCTGCGGCCCCTGCGCCGCTGTGGGCCAGCACCTCCTGCACGCGGGCCCGCAGCACGGGCAACAGTTCTGCTTCAAACCAGGGATTGCGCTGCAGCCAGAGGTTGTTGCGCGGGCTGGGGTGGGGCAGGGCGATGGTGTGCGGCCAGGTGCTGCGCCAGGACTGCACCACTTCGGTGACCGAGGTGCCCTGATCGGGCAGATGGTAGGCCTGCGCATACCGGCCAATGGCCAGCGTGAGTTCAATATTTTTCAGGTGCGCCAGCAAAGGCCCACGCCACGCGGGTGCACATTCGGGGCGGGGCGGCAGGTCGCCCGAACTGCCCGTGCCGGGAAAACAAAAGCCCATGGGCACGATGGCCACTTGGCAGGCATCGTAAAACACCTCACGCGACATGCCCAGCCACATGCGCAGCCGTTCACCGCTGGCGTCGTTGAAGGGCACGCCAGTGGCGTGCACTTTGCGCCCCGGTGCCTGGCCCGCAATCAGCAGGCGGGCTTGCGGGTGGGCCTGGACCACGGGGCGGGGTCCCAAGGGCAAGTGGGCCGCACACCGTGTGCAGGCCCGAATCTCCGTCAGCAGGGTGGGAAGGGGTGTCATCTTGGATGCCTGTGCGCGTGGGTATGGGGCAGGGATGTACCGGTATTGTGCCGTGTTGGAATTTTGAATGAAATAGACCTCTAGCCCTTGTGGTTTAAGCGTAGATAGCTACTGAATCGATAGCAATTGGCGGGTTGCATGCACTGCCCCAGATCTGTCTTTGATGAGGTTGAAATCACACGAAATTCGTGGTGCACTAATTTCGTGTATCATTTATCCCATGAAAAACGTCACCATCACCGTGGAAGACGCCACCCTGGAATGGGTGCGCATCGAGGCGGCCAAGCGCAACACCAGCGTCTCGCGCCTGGTGGGGGAGATGCTGACCGACAAGATGCAGTTCGATGACGCCTACGCCCGTGCCCAGCGCGAATGGGTGGCCGACACCTCCAGTTTTTCCTCGGGTGGCCAGCCCTATCCCCAGCGCGAGGTGGCCCGTGGCTAATACCCTTGCGTCCTCCCGCGCCATCGTCTTTGTGGACACCCATGTGCTGCTGTGTGCGGACGATGCGCACGACCCGTCCAAGCAAGTAAGCGCCCGCGCCTGGCTGCAGGCGCTGTGGCAGCACCGCGCAGGGCGGGTCAGCACGCAGGTGTTGAACGACTACTACGTCACCGCTACGCGCACCTTTGGCCTGTCCATGGGCGATGCGCGGGCCAAGGTGCGGCGCTTCCAGCTCTGGCAGCCCTGGCAGATCGACCACCAGACGGTGGAAACCGCCTGGGGTGTGGAAGCCCGCTTCGGTTTGAACTACTGGGATGCACTCATCGTCGCCGCTGCTGCGCAGTCGGGCGCCAGCCATGTGTTGACGGTGGACCTGCAACCCACGCAGCATTTGCAACAGATCGATGGCGTCACCATCCTCAACCCTTTTCTGGCGACCCCTGCCGAGTTGGCTTTCACTGAATAAGCAAAGGACACCACCGCAAATGCGCTCCATGCCCCCCTCCGCAACGCCCCCGGCCCTGGACGCCCTGATCCAGCGCCGCATCCGCCAGGACGTGCAGTCCATGCACGCCTACGCCATCCAGGACTCGGTGGGCATGGTCAAGCTCGACGCCATGGAGAACCCGCACCGCCTGCCCGCTGAGTTGCAAGAGGCCTTGGGCCAGCGCCTGGGCGCGCTGGCGCTGAACCGCTACCCCGATGGCCGTGTCAACGATCTGCGCCACGCGCTGGCCGCCTATGCCGACATGCCCGAAGGCTGCGACATCATGCTGGGCAACGGCTCGGACGAACTCATTTCACTCTTGTCCATGGCCTGCGATGTGCCAGTGCAAGCGGACGGCAAAAAACCTGTGGTGCTGGCCCCCACGCCCGGTTTTGTGATGTACGCCGTGAGTGCCGCCCTGCAAGGCCTGGAATTTGTCGGCGTGCCCCTGACGGCTGATTTCGCGCTGGATGTGCCCGCCATGCTGGAGGCCATTGCCCAGCACCAGCCCGCCATCGTCTACCTGGCCTACCCCAATAACCCCACCGCCAACCTGTGGGACGCAGCCGACATGGCCCGCGTGGTCGCCGCCGCCGCCGAGGCGGGCAGCATCGTGGCGATCGACGAGGCCTACCAGCCCTTTTCCAGCCGCACCTACCTGGACACCATCCGCGCCCAGCCCGCGCAACACACCCATGTGCTGCTGATGCGCACCCTGAGCAAGTTTGGCCTGGCGGGCGTGCGCATCGGCTACATGGTGGGTCCGCGTGCGCTGATCGCCCAGGTCGACAAGGTGCGCCCGCCTTACAACATCAGTGTGCTCAACTATGAGTGCGCGCTGTTCGCCCTGGAGCACGCCGAAGTGTTTGCCGCGCAGGCCACCGAGCTGCGCGCCCAACGCACCCGCCTGCTGGCCGCGCTGCGCGCCATGCCTCGGGTGAAGGCCTGGGACAGCGACGCCAACATGGTGCTGGTGCGGGTTGAAAATGCGCAAAATACCTTCGACGGCCTGAAGGCCCGTGGTGTTTTGGTCAAGAACGTTTCTAAAATGCACCCATTGCTCGCCAACTGTTTGCGATTCACCGTCGGCACCGACGCGGAGAACACCCAAGCGCTGGCCGCCCTTCAGGAATCCCTATGACGACATACCCATTGACCGAAGTTCCCGTGGTTGTGACCCCTCGCACCGCCGAGGTGACGCGCAACACGGCCGAGACCCGAATCACGGTCAAGGTCAATCTGGACGGCACCGGCAAAAGCCGCCTGTCCACCGGCATCGGTTTTTTCGACCACATGCTCGACCAGATCGCCCGCCACGGCCTGATCGATCTGGACATCGAGGCCGATGGCGATTTGCACATCGACGGCCACCACACCGTCGAAGACGTGGGTATCACCCTGGGCCAGGCCGTATTCAAAGCCGTGGGCGACAAAAAAGGCCTGCGCCGCTACGGCCACGCCTATGTGCCGCTGGACGAAGCCCTGAGCCGTGTGGTGGTGGACTTTTCCGGCCGCCCCGGCCTGGTGATGGACGTGCCTTTCAAGGCCGGCATGATCGGCGCGTTTGACACCCACCTCGCCCACGAATTTTTCCAGGGCTTTGTGAACCATGCTTTGGTGACCCTGCACATTGACAACCTCAAGGGCGAAAATGCCCACCACCAGGCCGAGTCAGTGTTCAAGGCCTTTGCCCGCGCCCTGCGCGACGCACTGGAGCTGGACCCGCGTTCCCTGGGCACCATTCCCTCGACCAAGGGGTCTTTGTAGTTTTTTATGTCAAATAGGCTTCTAGCCCGCGTAGAATGTGCGCAGGCAGCTATGAAAAAGGTAGCATGAAAAAAGTAGCGGTAGTCGATTACGGCATGGGCAATCTGCGTTCCGTCACCCAGGCGGTGATGCATGTGGCCGCCGATGCCGGGGTGGAAGTCGTGTGGGCCCGCACCGCCCAGGAAGTGATGGACGCCGAGCGCGTGGTCTTGCCGGGGCAGGGCGCCATGCGCGACTGCATGCACGAGTTGCACGCGTCCGGCATGTTCGACGCCGTGATGCACGCCGCCGCGCACAAGCCCCTGATGGGCGTCTGTGTCGGCATGCAAATGCTGCTGGACCACAGCGAAGAGCTCAACACCCCGTCTTTGGGGCTGATCCCCGGTGAAGTGGTCAAGTTTGACCTGGCAGGGCAAATACAGCCCGATGGCAGCCGTTATAAAGTACCGCAAATGGGCTGGAACCAGGTCTGGCGCAACAACCATGGCGGCGCGCCGCACCCCGTGTGGGGCGAGGTGCCGGACGGCAGTTACTTCTATTTTGTGCACAGCTACTACGCCAGACCGTCTGATGCGCGCCACAGTGTGGGCGAGACGGACTACGGTCAGCGCTTTTCTGCGGCGATTGCGCGCGATAATATTTTCGCAACCCAATTTCACCCGGAAAAAAGTGCCGAACACGGCTTGTCCCTTTACCGCAACTTCCTTCACTGGAATCCTTGATTTTTCCCACCCGCTCGGTCTGAACTTTTTCCTGTCTCAATCCCCGAGCTACTTCAACCACCATGCTTCTCATCCCTGCAATTGATCTTAAAGACGGCCACTGCGTTCGCCTCAAACAAGGCGACATGGACCAATCCACCACATTTGGCGAAGACCCCGCGGTCATGGCCCGCAAATGGGTGGACCAAGGCGCGCGGCGATTGCACCTGGTGGACCTGAATGGCGCGTTTGCGGGACACCCCAAAAACGAAGCCGCCATCCGCAAGATTTTGAAAGAAGTGGGCAGCGAAATCGACGTGCAGCTCGGCGGCGGCATCCGCGACCTGGACACCATCGAGCGCTACCTGGACGCCGGCCTGCGCTACGTCATCATCGGCACGGCGGCGGTCAAGAACCCCGGATTCTTGCAAGACGCCTGCACCGCCTTTGGCGGCCACATCATCGTCGGCCTGGACGCCCGCGATGGCAAGGTGGCCACCGACGGCTGGAGCAAGCTCACCCGCCACGATGTGATCGACCTGGGCAAGAAGTTTGAAGACTTCGGTGCCGAAGCCATCATCTACACCGACATCGGCCGCGACGGCATGTTGTCCGGCATCAACGTGGACGCCACCGTCAAGCTGGCCCAGGCCCTGACCATCCCCGTGATCGCCTCCGGTGGCCTGTCCAATATGGCCGACATTGAGGCCCTGTGCGCGGTGGAAGACGAAGGCGTGGAAGGTGTGATCTGCGGGCGCGCCATCTACAGCGGCGATTTGGACTTTGCGGTGGCACAAGAGCGCGCGGATGAGTTAAACGGCTAATTTTATTTTTCGGAATATCAGTGGAAAAGTCTTGGAAGGAAGCCATAAAGAGAGTGCTGCAGGAGTCGCCCATTCCTTTGCACGATGGAATACATTCAAGCGATCGATCCCGAGTTGAAGGAGAAAGAAATTCAGAATACGCTGCGCTCGATTGAGCAGAAAATGCGGGGCGGCTCGTGAAAGAACCTGGCGCCAATGACGTCCGCTGGCATCAGCGTTTGGACAACTACCGGCGTGCGTTGGCACAGTTGCAAAAAGCAGTTGATCTGAGTAAAACCCGGGGCTTGAGTGAGCTGGAGCAGCAGGGCTTGATTCAGGCGTTTGAATATACCCACGAACTGGCCTGGAAAGTCATGAAAGACTATTTTGTGCATCAGGGCAATACGTCGATCACCGGTTCGCGCGATGCGGTGCGGGAAGCCTTCGCCGTGCAACTGATCGCAGACGGACAGGGGTGGATGGATATGATTAAAAGTCGCAACCAGTCGTCCCACACCTACAACCTGGAAACTGCTGATGCGGTTGTGAAAGATGTCGTCGAGCGTTACGCCGCGCTCTTTGAATCGTTTGCAAGGTATATGGAGACCTTGGTCCGTGGCTGAAGCCGCGTTGACTGTGGCTGCCAATATGGCAGACTTTGGGTTGCCCGCTGCGGCAATTGCCGCATTGCGCGGTGTTTTGAGTCAATATCCGCAGATAGAGCGGGCCGTGGTTTATGGTTCACGCGCAAAGGGAAACTACCGCAGCGGTTCTGATATTGATTTGACACTGAATGGCCCGGAGCTGACATTTACAGACCTGATGCGCATAGAAACCGCACTGGATGACCTGATGCTTCCGTGGAAAATCGACTTGTCCCTGCTTTCTCACATTGACAACCCGGACTTGCTTGACCACATTGCGCGCGTTGGTAAACCACTTTGGATAAAAAATGAAAAATCATGCTAGCTAAACGCATCATTCCCTGCCTGGACGTCACCGGCGGTCGCGTCGTCAAGGGCGTTAATTTTGTGGAGCTGCGCGACGCTGGCGACCCGGTGGAAATCGCGGCCCGCTACAACGACCAGGGCGCCGATGAACTCACGTTTTTGGACATCACGGCCACCAGCGACGGCCGTGACCTGATTTTGCACATTATTGAAGCGGTGGCTTCGCAGGTGTTTATTCCCTTGACAGTGGGGGGAGGCGTGCGGGTGGTGGCGGATGTCCGCCGCCTGCTGAACGCTGGCGCTGACAAAATTAGTTTTAATTCGGCGGCACTCAGCAACCCCCAGGTCATTGAAGACGCATCGCTCAAATTCGGCGCGCAGGCCATTGTGGTTGCCATCGATGCCAAGCGCCGCTCGGCTGACGATGCGCAGCGCCTGGTGGACGGCTGTGCCATTGGCCCCGGCTGGGATGTGTACAGCCACGGCGGGCGTAAAAACACCGGCCTGGACGCCGTGGCCTGGGCCACCGAGATGGCGCGCCGGGGCGCGGGCGAGATTTTGCTCACCAGCATGGACCGCGATGGCACCAAGTCCGGCTTCGATCTGGCGCTGACCCGTGCGGTGTCCGATGCCATCAGCGTGCCGGTGATCGCCTCGGGCGGTGTCGGCAACCTGGACCATCTGGCCGACGGTATCCAGCTCGGCGGAGCAGACGCCGTGCTGGCGGCCAGCATCTTCCATTACGGCGAATACACCGTGGGCCAAGCCAAGGCGCGTATGGCCGAGCGTGGAATTCCGGTCAGAATTTAAGGCTTTTTGGCCTGTAGCCCCCGTAGATACTGCGCAAGCAGCTATCAATTAAGTAGCAAATGCAAACCACCAACACACCTCCTACAAGCTGGCTCAAATCTATCCGCTGGGATTCCAAGGGTTTGGTGCCGGTGATTGCGCAAGAGCAGGGCAGCAATGATGTGCTGATGTTCGCCTGGATGAACCGCGAAGCCTTGCAAAAGACGGTGGAGTTGGGGCAGGCGGTGTATTTCAGCCGCTCGCGCAACAAGCTTTGGTACAAGGGTGAAGAGTCGGGCCATGTGCAAAAGGTGCATGAAATCCGCATGGACTGCGACAGTGATGTCATCCTGCTCAAGGTGACCCAACTCGGCCACGAGCCCGGCATTGCCTGCCATACCGGCCGCCACAGCTGCTTCTTCAGCATTTTGCAAGACGGTGTGTGGCACAGTGTGGATCCGGTCTTGAAAGACCCCGAAACCATCTACAAATAAGAAAACCATGGCCTCTACAGACACCTCCCAAGACGCACTGGCCCGTTTGGCCGCGGTCATCGAGAGCCGCAAGGTTGCCAACGGTGGTGACCCGGCGGCGAGTTATGTTGCCCGCCTGCTGCACAAGGGGCCGGACGCTTTTTTGAAAAAAATTGGCGAAGAGGCCACCGAAGTGGTCATGGCGGCCAAAGATGCTGACCATGGTGCCGATAAGGCCAAAATTGTCTACGAGGTGGCCGATTTGTGGTTCCATTGCATGATCGCACTGGCCCACTATGACCTGAGTCCCGCCGATGTCGTGGCCGAACTGGAGCGCCGGGCTGGCACCAGCGGCATTGAGGAAAAAGCCTTGCGCAAAGTGCTGGCCCGTGAAGGAGAAGTCCAATGACCCAAGACTATTCCAACCCAACAACACCTGGCCAGCCGATGGATCAGGCGAAGCTGCAGAAATTGCAGTCGCTCAACACCATCGGCACCATCAGCTATGTGCTGCATCTGATTGTGGCCGTGGGTGCCGTCATCCCCGGTGGCCAGTTTGGCCCGGTGCTGCTGGTTGCAGCGCTGGTCCTGGACATGCTCAAGCGCGACGACGCCAAAGGAACCTGGCATGCATCCCACTTTCGCTGGCGCATACGCACGGTCATTACGGCGGGGGTGCTGTACCTGGTGACTGCGCCCTTGTGGATGTTGTTCCTGTTTCCCGGCTGGGTGGCCTGGACGGCGATTTCAATCTGGTTTTTGTACCGCATCGTCATGGGCTTCATGGCTATGAACAAAGGGCAAGCCATGGAGGCATCGGCATGAGTGACACAATCCATTCCCACGACCCGGACTGCCTGTTTTGCAAGATTGTGGCCAGACAGATTCCGGCCCGGGTGGTGTACGAAGACGAGGAGTTATTCGCCTTCCACGACATCCACCCGTGGGCTCCGGTGCATTTTTTGCTCATTCCCAAAATGCACATTCCCTCGCTGGCACAGGTGGACCACGAGACAGCGGGGCTGATGGGGCGCATGATGGCCCTGGTGCCCAAGCTGGCTTTGCAAGAGGGCTGTAATCCCTATCCGCAAGGGGGCTACCGGCTGTTAACCAACACCGGCGTGGAAGGCGGGCAAGAGGTGCGGCATCTGCATTTTCATGTAATGGGCGGTACGCGCCCCTGGCTGCGGGGCTGATTTCAAAGGCGCATCGCCCGCCATGCATTTCACGGACTAAAATTGTTCCAATTCGTTAGGAGAGACTCATGGGATTTTCGACAACACATCTGATTATTTTTCTGGTCATCATTGTGGTGATCTTTGGCACCAAAAAGCTGCGCAATATCGGCTCAGACCTGGGGGGGGCGGTCAAGGGTTTCAAGGACGGCATGAAAGATGGCACCGACAAAGCCGCAGAGGCACCTGCGGCCCCCGTGCAGCAGGTTGCTGCCGCAGCGCCAGTCGCCAAAGACACCATTGATGTCGAAGCCAAAACCAAGGTTTGATTTGCCCAAGACTCATTTAGCCCGGCGTGCAACATGGCCGCCGGGTGGGAAGCCTGCAATTGATTGATATCGGAGTCACCAAGCTTGCGATCATTGGCGCCATAGCGTTGGTGGTCATCGGCCCTGAGAAGCTGCCTGGATTGGCCAAAACCGTAGGCACCCTGCTGGGGCGCGCGCGGCGTTATGTGGCCGATGTCAAGGCGGAGGTCAATCGCTCCATGGAGTTGGACGAGCTCAAAAAAATGCGCGACACGGTGGAGAATGCCGCCCGCGATGTGGAAAACACGATCCAGACCAGCGCCAGCGATTTCGAGAAAAACTGGACCGAGGCCACGGAGTTGGCCGCGCCCCCCGCGCTGGAGGACGCGTATGCCAGTGTTTCCGAGTACAAACACCCCAACAAGAAATGGCGCCTCAAGCAGGGCGCCACACCCCATTGGTACAAGGCCCGTACCGGTATCCGTACCAAGGCCTTGTCCGGAGCGGCCCGGGTTGCCCGGTTTCGTCCCCGCAAAGTGGGTCAATAAGTGAACCCATGACCGATCCTGTCAAACCAGACGACGAACTCGCCGGAACCGAGCAGCCATTCGTACAACACCTTTTTGAACTGCGTGACCGCCTCCTGTACGCGTTGTATGGAGTGGGGGCGGTGTTGCTGGTGTTGCTGTTGTATCCCGGCCCTTCCCAGCTTTACGATTTTCTGGCCATGCCCTTGGTCAAGGCCTTGCCCGAAGGCTCCCGCATGATTGCGGTGGGGGTGGTGTCACCGTTTCTGGTGCCGATCAAGGTGTCCGTGATGGCGGCCATTGGCCTGTCTTTGCCCTGGATTCTTTACCAAATGTGGGCCTTCGTGGCGCCGGGCTTGTACAAGCATGAGAAAAAACTGGTGCTGCCGTTGGTGACGGCCAGCACCTTTCTGTTTTACCTCGGTGCTGCATTTTGTTATTTCTTTGTTTTTGGGCAAGCGTTTCCGGCCATCCAAAAAATGGCGCCGGTGTCGGTGGCCGTCAGTCCGGATATTGAGGCCTATCTGGACTTCGTCATCACCATGTTCATTGCGTTTGGCGTGGCCTTTGAAGTGCCCATCGTGGTGGTGATTCTGGCCCGCATGGGTATGGTCACGGTGGTGCAGCTCAAGTCGTTTCGCACCTACTTTGTGGTGGGCGCGGCCGCCATTTCAGCGTTGGTGACCCCGCCCGATCCGGTGTCCATGATTGCCTTGCTGATACCCATGTGTGTCTTGTACGAGGTTGGCATTTGGGCCGCCCAGGTATTCATTAAGCATACCCAGGCGCCCGAAGAAGAAGTTTCAGCCCGGTAAACCGGTTTAGCGCGCCAGCTGTTTGGGGCGGGGGCGCACGCCGGGAGTAACCTGCAAATCCATTCTTTGATTTTTACGTTCCACGGTGAAGCGTGCAGCAGTGCCCGGTTTGAGCACCGCCACCATGGACAGCAGCTGGGTCACGTCTGTCACGGGGGCGTCTGCAACGCTCACAATCACATCGCCGGGCTTGATCCCTGCCAGGGCGGCCGGTCCGTTTTGCAGCACACCCGTGATGATGACGCCTTGCTGGGCTTTTACATCAAAGGTTTCCGCCAGTTCAGGGGATAGATCATTGGGCTCCACGCCAATCCAGCCACGGGTCACCCGACCGTCCTTGACGATGCCTTCCAGCACCTGTTTGGCGGTGGACACCGGAATGGCAAAGCCAATACCCATGTTGCCACCCGAGCGGGAGTAAATGGCGGTATTGATGCCCAGAAGATTGCCGTTGGTGTCCACCAGCGCGCCACCTGAATTGCCTGGGTTGATCGCCGCGTCGGTCTGGATGAAGTTCTCGAACGTATTGATGCCCAGCTGGTTGCGCCCCAAGGCACTGATAATGCCGCTGGTCACGGTCTGGCCCACGCCAAATGGATTGCCAATGGCCAGGACTTGATCACCCACCCGTAAGGCATCTGAATTGCCCAACACGATGGTAGGCAGGCGGTCCAAATCAATCTTGAGGACCGCCAGATCACTGTCAGGGTCCGTACCGATCACTTTGGCTGGAGTGTGGCGACTGTCATTGAGGACGACTTCGATTTCGTCCGCGCCTTCGACCACGTGGTTGTTGGTCAGAATGTAGCCACTGTCGCTCACGATCACGCCGCTGCCCAGCCCACCTTGTGGTTCGCTGCCCTGGTCTCCGTAGAAAAACCGAAACCAGGGGTCATTCGCATTGGGGTTGGGGTGTGCGGCCTTGCTGGTGTTGATACTCACCACCGCTGCAGAGGCTTTTTGCGCTGCCAGACGAAAACTGCCAACGGGGATGTCACCGGGACTGACAGCGGGCGCCTCCAGCAGGGTGATGCCACTTGTCGCCGTAGGGGTTTGCCCCAGCCATTGCGGTTTGAGCGTCGCGACCACAAAATATGCGGCCAGCAGCACAGTGGTGGTTTGGGAGAACAGTAGCCAAAAACGTTTCATGGTCTGGAATTGTAGGGGGCAAGTGCATTCGCAGTACATTGTCAGGCTGGACATGTCACTCCACACGCAAATCATCCACATTCAGCCACTGGCACCTACCAAACCCCCGGTGGGCGCGGCCTGCAATGGCTGCGGCGTGTGCTGCGTGACGGAACCCTGCCCCTTGGGGATGGTTTTGTCGCGTAAACGCCTGGGGGCTTGTGACGCACTGCGTTGGAGTGCGATGGACAGTGTGTATCGCTGTGGCGCCATTGCCGTGCCGCATGAGGTGGCGGTGCGGGCGTTGCCGACGGCCATGCGCTGGATGGCGCCTGCCATCGGAGGCTTGTTCGGCCTCATGGCGCGGCGTTGGATTGCGGCTGGCATCGGGTGTGACAGCAGCTTGGTGCCCGAACCCGTGGCATCGGGGACAATGCAGCCCTCCGGTGATTCAAGCCAATGTACACCCCCGACATCCACTCCACCAAATTGACGCCATGACTAGCCGCCAAGACCTCTACTCCGTGCTGGACGGTTTGTTGCAGCCTGAACGTTTCAAAGATTTTTGCCCCAACGGATTGCAAGTAGAGGGGCAATCCGAAGTGCACAAAATCGTGTCGGGTGTGACGGCCAGTTTGGCCTTGATTGAAGCCGCTATTGCAGCCAAGGCGGACACCTTGTTGGTTCACCATGGCCTGTTTTGGCGGGGGTATGACGGGCGCGTCACCGGCTGGATGCGTCAAAGACTGGCATTGTTGCTGGCCCACAATATCAATTTATTTGCCTACCATCTGCCCATGGACGCCCACCCGGAGCTTGGAAACAATGCGCAGTTGGGGCTGCAATTGGGGTTGCAGGCGACGGGGCGGTTTGGTGACCAGCAATTGGGCTTTCTGGGGATGCCTGTTTCTGACATCGCGTATGCCTGTGCGCAGGATCTTGCGCACAGGGTGGAAGCGGTGCTGGGGCGATCCGTGGTCCTGGTGCCGGGAAAACCCGCCGCCATACGGCAGATCGCCTGGTGTACCGGAGGTGCGCAGGGCTATTTTGAAGAGGCGATTGCCGCTGGCGCAGACGCCTTCATTACCGGTGAAATCTCTGAGCCTCAGGCGCACTATGCGCGCGAATGTGGCGTGGCCTATCTGGCCTGCGGGCACCATGCCACCGAGCGGTATGGTGCGCCTGCCGTTGCCGCATGTGTTGCGCAACAGTTGGGGCTGGAGCATGAGTTTGTTGACATTGACAATCCCGCCTAAAGCGCTGGCCATTTCCGTACCATGATCCAAACCGATGCCCCCAAATCCAATGCCATGCACGCGCCTATTGCCATCACCATGGGGGATGCCGCTGGCATAGGGCCTGAAATTATTGCCAAGGCTTACCAGGCTCAAGCCGAGAGTCTGCGGGGGTGTTTTGTTGCGGGGGATGTGCAGACCATGCGCAGAGCGGCGGCCGTGGTGGTGCGCCCTGGGCAAGTTGCTTTACCGGTGGCGGTGCTGACGCAGCCGACGCAGGCGTTGGACCTGCCTCAGAACTGCATACCGGTGCTTCAGATGGGGGCTCCGCTGGAGCCGGTGGCTTGGGGTGGGGTGAGCAAGGCCGCAGGCGAGTTTGCTGGCCGCTGCGTGTTCTGGGCGGCCGACGCAGCGTTGCGTGGCGAAATCGGTGCCATCGTGACCGCCCCCTTGCACAAAGAGGCACTGTTTGCCGCCGGACACCCGTACGACCATTTTCCAGGCCATACCGAGATGCTGCAAGCGCGCGCGGCCCTGCATCTGGGCAAAACGGTGGCACAGGTTCCCGTACGCATGATGTTGGCCAATGACGAGTTGCGCACCGTGCTGGTCAGCATCCATGTATCACTGCGTGAGGCTATTGATGCAGTAACGGTGAGTAATGTCCTTCAAACCCTGTTGATTACACACGAATCCTTGTCGCAGGTACTGGGGCGTGCGCCTCGCATTGCGGTGGCGGGCCTGAATCCGCATGCCGGTGAAGGGGGCTTATTTGGTAGGGAAGAATTGGATGCCATTGTTCCGGCTATCAACGAAGCCCGTGCTCTGGGCTGCACTGTCAGCGGTCCCTGGGCACCGGACACAGTGTTCATGCGCGCGCGCAATGTGCCAGGCCAAAGCGGTGAGTTTGATGTGGTTGTCGCCATGTACCACGACCAAGGCCTTATCCCGGTAAAGTATTTGGGGGTGGAAAAAGGCGTCAATGTGACGCTGGGCTTGCCTTTGGTACGTACCAGCCCCGATCATGGCACAGCCTTCGATATTGCCGGTACGGGGCGCGCCGACGCTTCCAGCCTGCAAGAAGCCGTGTGCATGGCCCGGACTTTGGCGGATGTTGAAAAATATAAATAAATGGGGCAGAAACCCTGGCAGGGCTTGGGCAAGGCGATTGGGGGTGCCAATCTTTTGGGGAAAGATGGTCAAGTTGAGGCCCATATGTGCATGTCCGTCTCTGTAGAAATGGCGATTTTTTCTTGACTTTGGTTAGGTCTTATTGCCGCCAAATTGCATCAGCGTCGCACCGAAAATGCTTCGCCCGCGACCCAATTTCGCAGGGCCAGCCATGAAATCGCTTGCTGGTCGTCAGCTACAATCGCCCGCTTACCCCTAGTAGTGATGTTCATTGAGGATTCTCATGAGTGAAACCCCCGTCGACACCCACAAAATCGACCCCGGCAAACGGACCTGGTTGATTGCGTCCGCATGTGCTGGCGCAGTGGGCGGAGTTGCAACCGCCATTCCCTTTGTGAGTACATTTCAGCCATCCGAGCGGGCCAAAGCGGCTGGCGCGGCGGTTGAGGTTGATATCGCCGGGCTGAAGCCAGGCGAAAAAATGACCGTGGAGTGGCGTGGAAAGCCTGTCTGGATTGTTCGCCGCACACCCGAACAGTTGGCTGTTTTGCCAAAACTTGCGGGTCAGCTGGCCGACCCCGATTCCAAACGCAAGCCCGATGAGTTCACGCCGACGTACGCGCGCAATGAAGGCCGCTCCATCAAGCCTGAGTATTTCGTCGCTGTAGGTATTTGCACCCATTTGGGCTGCTCCCCGTCGGACAAGTTCCAGACTGGTGCTCAGCCTTCGTTGCCGGACGACTGGCAAGGGGGTTTTTTGTGCCCCTGCCACGGATCAACGTTCGATATGGCGGGCCGGGTATTCAAGAACAAACCCGCACCGGACAATCTTGAAGTGCCACCGCACATGTACCTTTCCGACAGCAAACTGCTGATTGGTGAAGATAAAAAAGCCTGATCCCAGCGTACGGAGCACTATATGGCTGAAATGAAAGAAATCTCTCCCAATGCACCTGCTGCGGCCAAGCTGCTGAACTGGGTTGACAACCGTTTTCCCTTAAGCAAGCTCTACAACGAGCACATGGCCGAGTACTATGCGCCCAAGAATTTCAATTTTTGGTACATCTTCGGCTCGCTGGCGATGCTGGTGTTGGTCATTCAAATCGTTACCGGTATTTTCCTGGTAATGCATTACAAGCCGGATGCGGCGCTGGCTTTTGGGTCGGTGGAGTACATCATGCGGGATGTGCCCTGGGGCTGGCTGATTCGCTACATGCACTCAACAGGCGCATCTGCCTTCTTTGTTGTGGTGTATCTGCATATGTTCCGTGGCCTGTTGTACGGTAGTTACCGCAAACCGCGTGAATTGGTCTGGGTTTTTGGCTGTGGAATTTTCCTATGTCTGATGGCCGAGGCCTTTATGGGCTATTTGCTCCCCTGGGGGCAGATGAGCTACTGGGGTGCTCAGGTGATTGTTAACTTGTTTGCCGCAATTCCGTTTGTGGGACCTGACTTGGCGTTGCTGATTCGTGGTGATTTTGTGGTGGGTGATGCTACTTTGAATCGCTTCTTTAGCTTCCACGTCATTGCAGTGCCTTTGGTTCTGCTGGGTTTGGTGGTTGCACACATTATCGCGCTGCACGAAGTGGGTTCCAACAACCCTGATGGTGTGGAAATCAAAGGCCCTGGCGCTCCTAAGGATGCCAAGGGACACCCCCTTGACGGAATTCCGTTCCACCCGTACTACACGGTTCACGATATTTTTGGAGTCAGCGTATTCCTGATGGTCTTTACCGCCATCATCTTCTTTGCACCTGAATTTGGTGGATATTTCCTGGAGTACAACAACTTCATTCCCGCCGACCCGTTCAAGACGCCTCTGCATATCGCACCTGTCTGGTATTTCACGCCCTTTTATTCGATGCTGCGCGCTGTCACCAGCGAAATGATGTATGCACTGATCGCCTGCGTGCTTGCTGGAGCCGGTTTTGGTATGTTTAAAGCCAAATTGCCAGCATTCCTCAAGCCGATTGTTGGTGTGGTCGCACTGGCGGTGATTGCCATGATGTGGACCATTGATGCCAAATTCTGGGGTGTCGTCGCGATGGGTGGCGGGGTGGTGATTCTGTTCTTCTTGCCCTGGCTGGACAATAGCCCGGTGAAGTCGATTCGCTACCGTCCTGACTGGCACAAGTACATGTATGCGGCTTTTGCCATCGATTTTCTGGTGCTTGGCTATTTGGGTATGTTGCCTCCATCTGAAATTGGGGGGCGCGTTTCTCAGTTGGGAACACTGTTCTACTTCGGCTTCTTCATCTTGATGCCTTGGTGGAGCGCGTTGGGCAAGGCCAAGCCTGTGCCGGCCCGTGTTATTTTTTCTGCCCATTGAGCCGGAGAAACTGCAGATGAAAAAAATACTCATATCCTTGCTGGCTGCTTTGGGTTTTATGGCTGGTGCGCAGGCCAGTTCTGGTGGAATTGCGTGGGATAAAGTTCCTAACAAGACCAATGACCTGGCCTCCCTGCAAAATGGTGCAAAGCTGTTTGTCAACTACTGCCTGAATTGCCACTCAGCGGCCTTCATGCGCTTCAATCGCCTGAAAGACATCGGTTTGACCGAGCAGCAAATCAAGGACAACCTATTGTTCACCACGGAGAAAGTGGGCGAAACTATGGTGTCTGCCATTGATCCTCGTCAGGCGAAAGAATGGTTTGGCGCCAATCCACCGGACTTGACAGTGATTGCGCGCTCGCGTTCGGCCGCAGGACAAGGCACGGGTGGTGACTATCTGTACACCTATTTGCGCACCTACTACCCGGATGACACCAAGGCCTCAGGCTGGAACAACCTTGCCTTCCCCAATGTGGGTATGCCCCACGCTCTGTGGGAGTTGCAGGGCAAGCGTGTGCCATTGTATGAAACTGTGTCCGAGCATGGACAAGAGGTGCACGTATTCAAAGGCTGGGAGCAGGTAACGCCTGGAACGCTGACTCCAGCGCAGTACGATCAAGCCGTGGGTGACCTGGTTAACTACTTGCAATGGATGGCTGAACCGGCCCAAAATACACGGATTCGTGTAGGAGTATGGGTGTTATTGTTCTTGTCTGTCATGACTCTGTTCACATGGCGCCTCAATGCGGCCTATTGGAAAGACATCAAGTAAGACGGTATGTTCTATCGGACTGCGTCGAAACAATGCAGTTTGATGGGTTCAGAGTGGGTTCGCCAAGGCGCCCCACTCTTTTTAATTTTTAGGAGTCTCTCGCCATGATGGTTTTGTATTCAGGTACAACCTGCCCCTTTTCCCATCGCTGCCGTTTTGTTTTGTTTGAAAAAGGCATGGACTTTGAGATTCGGGATGTGGATTTGTACAACAAACCCGAAGATATCAGCGTCATGAATCCGTATGGGCAAGTGCCTATTCTGGTGGAGCGTGATTTGATTTTGTACGAATCCAACATCATTAATGAATACATTGATGAGCGTTTCCCGCATCCCCAATTGATGCCGGGGGATCCTGTGGACCGTGCCCGTGTGCGGCTGTTTTTGCTGAATTTTGAAAAAGAGTTGTTTGTTCACGTGTCCACGCTGGAGGCGCGCGCTGCCAAAGGCAACGAAAAAGCGCTCGAGAAAGCCCGCGCCCACATTCGTGATCGCCTGACGCAGCTCGCTCCTGTGTTCCTGAAGAATAAATTCATGTTGGGTGATAGCTTTTCCATGTTGGACGTGGCTATTGCTCCCTTGCTTTGGCGCCTGGATTACTATGGCATCGATCTCAGCAAGAATGCGGCGCCTCTTCTGAAATATGCGGAGCGAATTTTCTCGCGCCCTGCGTACATTGAGGCACTGACTCCTTCCGAGAAGGTCATGCGCAAATAACTGTATTTTCAGCCATGATTGATGCCAAAGACTCCAGTTCGACGCGTCCTTACCTCATTCGTGCTTTGTACGAGTGGTGTACCGATAATGGATTTACACCATTCATCGCCGTGCTGGTAGATGAAACAGTTCGTGTCCCCAATGAGTTTGTCAAGGACGGTGAAATCGTTTTGAACATCAGTTTCGATGCCACCAGTTCCTTGAATTTGGGAAATGAGACCATTGAATTCAAGGGTCGATTTGGGGGCGTTGCCCGGGATATATTGGTTCCTGTGGACCGTGTATTGGCTATTTATGCACGGGAAACCGGGCAGGGGATGTCGTTCCCGATGCTGGCAAGTGTTGCCACCTCCCCTGAGGTGGAAAGCCCTGAGCCACCCCGCCCTTCCGGCGGAGCACGGCCATCCTTGACGCGTATTAAATAGACGACTTCGCCATCTTTCCCCCTTTTTGCGAAGGGCTGTGATGTAGAATTCGGTCCGTGCCGATTTAGCTCAGTTGGTAGAGCAACCGCCTTGTAAGCGGTAGGTCATCAGTTCGAATCCGATAATCGGCACCATTTTCTCCATAGCCAACAGACCCTTTGCTCAATGGGCGTTGCGCGACATTTGCACCTTCAAACGAATGGAGTTGACATCCCACCCCTTGGAGCGCAGATGTGCTTGCATGGATGGTAAAAGTTGACGAATTTTTGCCGCAACGGCGTTGTTGTCCAGAATCAAACACCATACGGAGCCCTCGATTGGGCCTGCCTTCACGGCAGACCGCAAGGCGGTTGGAATGAATGCTTCGATGGATTTGAGCCGCGCCGACGATTCCGTTGCTAGATTGGTCAGGTGCGCCAGGGTCGGAGATTCTTGCGTGGCCTGCAAAAGGGTAATGGAATGATTGCGGCGGTTCATGACCTGGGAATTAAGAGGTTTCGGGATGCAATTGATTATCACGGATGCATGGTTGGCAAGAAGCAGAGCGCTCCACCTGAGTGGAACCAGGTTGGCAGTGCTTTTGCTCGGTCTGTCGTTTGTTTTGATGCTGGTTTCCGCTCTTTTGTACCACTGGGTTTTTCTGAAAGGCGCCCGTGAAGGTTGGCCCGTCATTGGCACACTGGTTAGGATGGTGATCAAAGATGAAGTCGCGCAACGTGACCGTTTTATGCGTGAGAACATTGAAGTGCTTGCCAAAAAATTGGGTGAAATGCAGGCAAAGATGTTGCAATTGGAGTCGCTGGGGGAGCGCGTGTCCGGCCTTGCAGGTGTGAATCCCGGTGATATCAAAATCAAACCTGGGCAGGGTGGGGCGCTGGTGTCAGGCCATGATCTTTCCATCGATGAGTTGCGTACTGCAATCAATGGCCTTGACCAATTGGCCAGTCAGCGTGCGGACGTGATGACGGTGATTGAATCCCGTTTGTTTGAGCAAAAAATAAAAAAAATGTTGGTGCCCACACAGGCTCCGGTGGAGAACGCAATCCTTGGCTCGGTTTTTGGTTGGCGCATTGATCCAATTACGGGACAGTCGGCGTTGCATACCGGACTTGACTTCCCTGCAGGAGCGGGGACACCAATCTTTTCGGCGGCTGGTGGAGTGGTTGTGACGCAGGCGTTCCACCCCCAATACGGCAATATGATCGAAATCGACCACGGCAACGACTTGATCAGCCGTTATGCGCATTCGTCCAAGGTATTTGTCAAAAAAGGCGATTTGGTCAAGCGGGGGCAAAAAATTGCCGAAGTTGGAACCACTGGACGCTCCACGGGCGCCCATCTGCATTTTGAAGTATTGGTCCAAGGTGTTCCTCAGGACCCTCAAAAATTCTTGAATGCCGGGCGAAATCTTTCGACAGGACTCGCTCTGGGTTCTTCGGCCAGGTCTGCGCCTGATTCGGCTCTCGCACAACGGTAAAATGGGCGGTTCGGTTTTTTGGCGTGAGGCAGCATGCGCTTGCTTTTCGCCATATTGCCCCCATTTCACCCTGATTAGAAAAAGGACTGCGCTGCTCTGTGAACCCATCGTGGGTGACAGGCCAGTCTTGCATCAATGGCCACCAACATCCTTACCAAAATCTTCGGCAGTCGCAATGACCGTTTGCTCAAACAGTACCGTACCGTTGTTGCGCGCATCAACGCCATGGAGCCTCAGTTTGAAAAGCTGACCGACGAAGGTTTGCGCGCAAAGACCCAGGAATTCAAGGACCGTATTGCCCAAGGCGAGTCACTGGATGCGATCTTGCCAGAAGCTTTTGCAGTGGTGCGAGAAGGGTCCAAACGGATCATGAAAATGCGGCACTTTGATGTGCAGCTGTTGGGTGGCATGTCCCTGCACAATGGGAAGATTTCCGAAATGCGCACAGGTGAAGGTAAGACTTTGACGGCGACTTTGCCGGTTTACCTCAATGCGTTGACGGGTAAGGGCGTACACGTGGTCACAGTCAATGACTACCTTGCCAATCGCGATGCCCAATGGATGGGGCGCTTGTACGGATTTTTGGGTTTGAGCGTTGGTATCAATCTGCCTCAAATGCCCCGTGAGGAAAAGCAGGCGGCTTATTCTGCGGATATCACCTACGGAACCAACAACGAATATGGTTTTGACTACTTGCGAGACAATATGGTCTACGAGGTGGCTGACCGCGTACAACGTGGGCTGAACTACGCGATCGTAGACGAGGTGGATTCGATTTTGATTGACGAGGCCCGAACGCCCCTCATCATCAGTGGTCAGGCAGAAGACCATACCGATATGTACCTGGCGATCAACAAGGCAGCGCCTAAGCTGCAGCGCCAGGAAGGCGAGGCAGATCCCCGCACTGGAGAGGGTGTTACCAAGCCAGGTGACTTTACGGTAGACGAAAAAAGCCACCAGGTCTTTTTGACCGAGCAGGGGCATGAAACTGCTGAGCGAATTTTTGCCGAGCTCGGCTTAATTCCTGCGGGCGGTTCTTTATATGACCCTGCCAACATCACATTGATGCATCACCTGTATGCCGCTTTGCGGGCCAATCATATCTACCACCGCGACCAGCACTACGTGGTTCAGCAAGGTGAAGTGGTGATTGTTGATGAGTTCACGGGCCGTCTGATGAGTGGTCGCCGCTGGAGTGATGGACTGCACCAAGCCGTGGAAGCCAAGGAGGGCGTCCAGATCCAGGCTGAAAACCAGACCATGGCCTCTATCACCTTCCAAAACTACTTCCGTTTGTACGGCAAATTAGCTGGAATGACCGGTACCGCTGACACCGAGGCCTACGAATTTCAAGAGATTTATGGCTTGGAAACTGTGGTGATTCCACCTAATCAGATAAGCCGCCGCGACGATCAGCTGGACCGGGTGTACAAGACAACGCGTGAGAAGTATGACGCGGCGATCAAGGACATTCGCGAATGTTATGAGCGAGGGCAACCCGTGTTGGTGGGCACTACGTCGATCGAGAATTCGGAAATCATCGCCCAGTTGCTTGAGAAAGAAAAACTGCCCCACCAGGTGCTGAATGCGAAGCAGCACGCACGCGAGGCAGACATCGTGGCCCAGGCGGGGCGCGCAAAAATGATCACCATTGCGACCAATATGGCCGGACGGGGTACCGACATCGTATTGGGCGGTAGTGTGGAGAAAATCATTGAGGCCATTGAGGCCGATGAGTCACTGGATGCTGCGTCCAAGCAGAAGAAGATCGAAGACGCGCGCGCGCAGTGGGTTGTCGACCATGAGCAGGTCACTGCGCTGGGTGGTTTGCGCATCATTGCCACTGAACGCCACGAGTCTCGCCGTATCGACAACCAGTTGCGTGGCCGTTCAGGTCGACAAGGTGATCCTGGATCTTCCCGTTTCTATTTGAGTCTGGACGACGCGTTGATGCGTATCTTTGCTGGGGACCGTGTCAAGGCCATCATGGACCGCCTGAAAATGCCCGACGGAGAGGCGATCGAGGCAGGTATTGTGACCCGCAGCATCGAAAGCGCGCAGCGCAAGGTGGAGGCGCGCAATTTCGACATGCGTAAGCAATTGCTGGAATATGACGATGTCTCCAATGACCAGCGCAAAGTGATCTATCAGCAGCGTAATGCGATTTTGGACGCGCAGGATTTAAGCGCACAGATTGCCTCGCTGCGCGAAGGTTGCTTCGTGGATCTGGTCCACCAATACATCCCACCTGAATCCGTTGAGGAGCAGTGGGATGTGCGTGCCTTGCAAAAAGTATTGGCCGAAGAATGGCAATTGGAACTCGACTTGATGAAGCAGGTGTCAGAGGCAAGCGCCATTACCGATGACGACTTGTTGGCGACGGTGGTATCGGCTGCCAGTGCCTTTTTTCAAGCCAAAGTTGACCAGGTCGGCGCGGAAAACTTCACCCAGTTCGAGCGCATGGTGCTGCTGCAGAGCATTGACAGCCATTGGCGTGACCACCTGAGTGCATTGGATTATTTGCGCCAAGGCATCCATCTGCGCGGGTATGCCCAGAAACAACCCAAACAGGAGTACAAGCGCGAAGCATTTGAGTTATTTGGTCAGTTGCTGGATTCAGTCAAAAATGAGGTGACCAAGGTTTTGATGACGGTGAAGATTCAATCTGGCGAGCAACTGGAACAAGCTGCGGACGCCATGGAAACGCGTGGGGAAAGCATCACCAACGTGACCTACAGCGCGCCCACTGAAACCGGCGAAGTGCAAACAACGGTTGATCCAGCAACTGTGAATGTGGCTTCCACTACTGGCGCATCGAATACTCCGCGCGTGGGCCGCAATGACCCCTGCCCATGTGGCAGCGGCAAGAAATACAAACAATGCCACGGCAAACTGGCTTAAGGAAAGAAGATGCCTGTCAATCTACCCGCGCCTGATCCCAAGACCCTGTTTCCCATTGCCGGTGTCCGCATTGGGGTGACCGAGGCAGGGGTGCGCAAGCCGGGGCGCAAAGACCTTACCGTGGTGCTTTTGGACGATGGTGCCAGTGTGTCAGGGGTCTTTACCACGAACCGTTTTTGTGCCGCACCCGTGCAATTGTGCCGTGAGCATTTGGCTATGAATCGCGGTGTGCGTGCCATGCTCATCAATACCGGCAATGCGAATGCAGGTACAGGAACTGATGGCTTAGCACGTGCACGCAGTACCTGTGCTGCGCTGGCCCAACAGCTGGATATTGGTGTCGAACAAATACTTCCGTTTTCCACGGGCGTGATCATGGAGCCGTTGCCCAATGAGCGCATTGAGGCCGGGTTGAATGCGGCCATTGCCGATGCCAAGCCCGACAATTGGCTGCGTGCTGCTGAAGGCATCATGACTACGGACACTGTGCCCAAAGCCTTCGGTGCGCAGTTGAGCATTGGCGGGGCTTTGGTCAGCATCACGGGTATCAGCAAGGGCGCAGGCATGATCCGCCCCAATATGGCAACCATGCTGGGTTTTATTGCCACCGACGCCTGTGTACATCCCTCCCTGATGCACCAATTGGCGTTGGAGTTGGCGGAAGGTTCATTCAACCGGGTCACGGTGGACGGCGATACCTCCACCAATGATTCGCTGGTGGTGATTGCCTCCAACAAAGCAGCGCACCCTGTGATTGATTCGCTGGACAGTGCCGATGGATTGGCATTGAAGCAAGCCATGCTGGGTGTGGCACGGAATTTGGCCCAGGCAATTGTGCGGGATGGCGAAGGAGCAACGAAGTTCATCACGGTCCAGGTGGACGGTGGTGCTAACGCTGAAGAGTGCCGTAAGGCGGCCTACGCCATTGCCCATTCTCCTTTGGTCAAAACTGCTTTTTACGCCAGTGACCCCAATTTGGGCCGCATTCTTGCCGCTGTAGGTTATGCGGGCATCGATGATCTGGACCAAAGCGGGATTGATCTGTTTCTGGATGATGTACGCGTCGCAACCGAAGGTGGGCGTGATCCGGCCTACCGCGAGGAAGACGGCCAGCGTGTGATGAAACAGAGCGAGATTGTGGTTCGCGTAGGCCTGGGCCGGGGCACTGCCAGCGAGACGGTGTGGACTTGTGATTTCAGTCACGAATACGTGACCATCAATGCGGACTACCGCTCCTGAGACAGGTGGGGGAGATGAACGATCAATTGCTTGGGTTTTTGGCCCGTGCGGAGCAATTTATGGCGCGAGTAGAGGCGTCCTTGCCCCATGCGTTGGAGGCGCCGGACTGGGAGTCCTCTATAGCATTTCGTTACCGCAGACGTGCTTCAGGTCAAGGGGTGATCGAATCAGTGCGCCATCTGGGCACCATGAATTTGGACGATTTGAAAGAAATTGATGTCCAAAAGGAAAAAATCCAGCGCAATACAGAGCAATTTGTCCGTGGCTTAACTGCCAACAATGTGTTATTGACCGGTGCGCGTGGCACTGGAAAGTCGTCGCTTGTCCGTGGGTGTTTGCACTCCTACGCGCCACAAGGCTTGCGGTTAATAGAGGTCGATAAGGCCGAACTGGTTGACTTGCCAGACATTGTGAATCTGATTGCACAGCGCCCAGAAAAATTCATTATTTTTTGTGATGATTTGAGCTTTGACGACGGTGAGCCAGGGTACAAAGCGTTGAAGTCTGTTTTGGACGGTTCCGTGGCCGCAGCAACACCCAATGTGTTGATTTATGCGACCAGCAATCGGCGCCACCTATTGCCCGAATACATGTCTGAGAATCTGAGCTATACCCATACCGCCGATGGAGAGGTCCACCCCGGTGAGGGCGTGGAAGAAAAGATCTCTTTGTCAGAACGCTTTGGACTGTGGGTTAGCTTCTATCCTTTCAATCAAGAGGAATACCTGCAGATCGTTGGAACCTGGCTTTCCTCCTTGGCGGTGCCCGTTGCACAAATTGCGGAGGCCCGACCTGAGGCTTTGGTATGGGCTTTGGAACGGGGTTCGCGCAGTGGACGGGTGGCTTGGCAATTTGCCCGTGATTTTGCCGGTAGACATTCGACGACGCCATGACCTGTATTCCATGGGTTGCAGACCCGCATGCACAACGCCTAGGCGGAGCTGATCGCAGAGTGGTCGAGGTTGCTGTGGGCGTTTTGCTGCGATCCGATGGCGCTTTTTTGCTTACTTCCAGGCCAGATGGCAAGGACTATGCCGGGTACTGGGAGTTCCCCGGAGGCAAGCTTGAAGCGGGTGAATCGGTAGAGCAGGCGCTCCACCGTGAACTGCAAGAAGAGCTGGGCATTGAGATTGGCACAGCACAGCCTTGGAAAGTTGAAATGGTGGATTACCCGCACGCCTTGGTTCGGCTCCATTTTTGCAAAGTATTTGCCTGGAAGGGGGTGTTGCAGATGCGCGAGGGGCAGGCGTGTTCCTGGGAAGGATTACCGGTGCAGGTGCAGCCGGTATTGCCTGGTACGGTGCCGGTGCTGCAGTGGTTTGCACAAGAGCGCTTGCATGCGGGTGCTACACATTTGATAGCTGGTTGCGCTGGTGGTTAACGGGTTTTTGGTCAGTTTGGTTAAAAATAGATCGAATTTGCTTTTGCTTGCGCTTATTGCAATTTCGCATCACCGTAACTCACATCCTCTGGTGGCGCTTCGGTAGGTACCCGGAATTCTTCATTGGCCCACGCGCCCAGGTCCACATTTTTGCAACGGATGCTGCAAAAAGGCCGTGAAGGGTTTGACTGGGCATAAACACTATCACCACCGCAGGTGGGGCAGCGTACGATCTTCGAGTTGGTCGGCGCCATGGCAACAATTGCACTTCTTTGTTTACGTGTTCAAGAGCACAGGGTTAGTTCGAACGCACCATCGCCGGTGCCCGGATGCAGTCGGTCGTCTTCCCCATGGCACATCAGGCGGATCGAAACCATGAGTCGGTTGCCGCTAATTTCCGGTATCAAATTCAAGTCAGGATTCAGTGCCAGCCGCAGCAGCTGAAAAGTTCTGCCTTGGGGTAGATTTTGCTGAAACTGTCCTCCGAGCGCTATGACTTTTTGTGGAGAGCCGGAGTCGCGCAGCAGTTTTAGCAGAAGATGAATCGATTCAGCAAGCGGTGCCAGGGTAGACGCCCAGCGCTGCAAATCCTTCTGCCTTGCGGCAATGCTGTGGTGTTGCCAAGCAAAATAAGCAGGCAGATCAAACTCGCAAGTGCCTCCGGGAATGCCGACCCGGCTACGAATGCTCATGAGCCAATCGTTTTCCGTGAGAGACTGCCCCGCTTTGCCTGGTAGTGCATTCAGAGACGCAAAGCAACGATCCAGTTGCCCAATGACATGGTCCAGCATTCCTTCGGCTATAGCCGGGTTACCGCGGTAACCATTGAGAATTTGCTTTTGTTTGTCGAGGTCTTTGAGGACATCGGACTTCAAGTCCGCACGGGCACCCACATCCATCACTTCGAAGATAGTGGTCAATGCAAAGTGATGGTCCATCGGATCTGTGCGGGCCATCAGGTCCGACAAACTCAAGAACAAATGTTCCAATCGCAGGTAAGTGCGAATGCGTTCGTTAAAGGGGTATTCGTAAAGGATCACGCTGATTTTTCCGGTGGGCGAATCATAGCCCGAACTGAGTTCCGATTTCCTGAACTTGGATGGCAAGTGCGTCCATTGTGATGCCATCGTTGAATAGCACCAGATCTGCTGCGCGCAGTCTTTCTTCGCGTGATGCTTGCGCCTTCAAAATTTTTTGTATATCGGCGACAGGGAAGTTATTACGTTCCGCCACGCGTGCAATCTGGGTAGTGGGAAGGCAATCGATCACCAAAATTCGCTGCAACCTTGCTCGCCAATGCCTGGATTCCACCAAAAGCGGAATATCAAATACAGTGCACACCGCCCCCTGCTGTTCAGCCAGATCTGCCTGGCGTGAAATTTCTTGCCCGACCAGTGGATGCAGGATGCCCTCCAGTAAGGCTTTTGCGGAAACATCCGCATAGACCAGACGGCGCATCTTCTCCCGATCCAGTGCCCCTTCCTCCGTCAATAGGGTAGAACCAAATTGGGCTTCGATAGGCTTTATAGCTGCCCCTTGTGGCGCCGTGGCTGCCCTGGAAATGGCGTCGGCATCAATGAGGAAGGCCCCATATTTCGACAATAGGGCTGCGACAGTGCTTTTGCCACTGCCAATTCCACCGGTTAGGCCGAGTCGCACCGAAGCTTTCACACTCAAAGCCCCGCCATTTGGCGCAGTGTTTCAGATCCAAAAAACAACGCTGCCAGCCCGGACCCTGCGAGGAAGGGGCCAAAGGGGATGTACCCGCCTTCACGCAGTCCGGAAGTGAATTTCATTGCAATACCAATGGCCGCACCTATGACAGAGGCCAGAAGAATCATGGGGATGAGGGTTGGCCACCCAAACCAGGCACCCAGTGCAGCAAACAGTTTGAAGTCACCATAGCCCATTCCCTCTTTACCGGTTACCAGTTTGAACACCCAGTACACCGACCACAGTGAAAGATAACCTGCCACAGCGCCCCACAGCGCTGAATTCAGACCAGTAGACGTCCATTGGAGGCTGGCAGAAACCAGACCAAGCCAAAGCAGGGGAAGCGTCAGGTCATCGGGCAGGAGGGTTGTATCCCAATCGATGAGCGCCAAGGTCAACAGTATGGCCGCAAAGGCGCACCAAGCAACACCGGATGCAGTTGCTCCCCATTGCCACACGCAAAAGAAGAACAGCGTACCGGTTGCGATTTCCACCAAAGGGTAGCGTGGGCTGATGGCGATTTTGCAATTGGCGCACTGGCCGCGCAAAAGAAGGTAGCTGATCACCGGGACATTCTCATACCAGCGGATTTGGTGGCCGCAGCCTGGGCAGCGGGATCGTGGCACCATGAGGTTGAACGGTTCTCCTGTCGCCACCTCTTTGCCAGACAATTCTGCACACTCTGCAGCCCATTGTCGTTCCATCATTTTTGGCAGGCGGTACACCACCACATTGAGGAAGCTACCAATCAGCAGACCGAGTAAACCAGCCGCGCTTGCTTCTAACCACTGCAGGCTCATTGGCATCAAACCACCTGTCCCAGCTTGAAGATCGGTAGATACATCGCTACCACAATGCCGCCAATGACTGTACCCAAGATCACGATAATGATAGGCTCCATCAGGCTGGAGATACCGGCCACCATGTCATCAACCTCGGCTTCATAAAAGTCGGCTGCTTTGCCGAGCATATGGTCAATTGAGCCGGACTCCTCGCCGATGGCGCACATCTGCAACACCATGGACGGAAAAAGGTTGGCATTGGTCATGGCTGCTGTGAGTGCGGTTCCTGTGGAGACTTCCTGCTGGATTTTCAAGGTGGCTTCGGCGTACACAATGTTGCCAGCCGCGCCACCAACAGAGTCGAGGGCCTCAACCAAGGGGACGCCTGCTGCAAACATCGTTGAAAGTGTTCTCGTCCACCGCGCAATACAGGATTTTTCGACCAGGGCTCCAAAAATGGGCAGCTTTCGCATGATCCGATCCATGACGGCCTGCATTTTTGTGCTGCGTTTCCATGTTTCCAAAAAATAGTAGACCCCACCGCCAAGCCCGCCAAAAATCAGGTACCAATACTGGATAAAAAACTCACTCATGGCAATCACGACCTGGGTCGGCATGGGAAGCTCGCCCCCAAACGAGGTGAACACCTGCTTGAACGACGGAATCACAAAGATCATGATCACGGCAATCACCACAAATGCAACGATGAGCACGGTAATGGGGTACATCAGTGCAGATTTGATTTTGGATTTAATCGCTTCTGTTTTTTCCATGTAGACCGCCAAACGGTCCAGCAGCTGGTCCAAAATGCCCGCAGATTCACCCGCCTCGATGAGATTGCAATACAGGGTGTCGAAGTACACCGGGAATTTGCGAAAAGCCACGCTCAGGGAGGTCCCCGTTTCCACGTCCATGCGAATGTCATTGAGCAACTTGGTCACGCTGGGGTTGGGATTGCCTCGGCCCACAATGTCAAAAGCTTGAAGCAGGGGCACGCCCGCCTTCATCATGGTCGCAAGCTGTCGGGTGAAAATCGCAAGATCTTTGGGTTTGATCGATTTTCCCGAACGCATGCGGCGTTTTTTGATCTTGGACGGGGTAACTCCTTGCCTTCTGAGAAAAGCTTTGACCTGGTTTTCCCCCACAGCACGGGTTTCTCCCCGCACCTGTTTATTGTTGCGGTCTTTGCCTTCCCACTCGAAAACAACTTCCTTGTTGTCCGCCTTTTTTGCTGTTGCCATAGAGTCCCCTGTTGCTTTTTTAAATATTGGTCACCGCTAGCACTTCTTCCAGTGAAGTCAGTCCCTGCTTCACTTTATTCAGCCCAGACTGCCTTAAGGAGCGAACACCTTCCGCCTCGGCCTGCGCTGCAATGTCCAACGCACTGCCATCCTGCAAAATGATGCGCTGGATTTCCTCGGAAATGGGCATGACCTGGTAGATGCCTACGCGTCCTTTGTAGCCGTTATTGCACAACGAGCAGCCAACGGGCCGGTAGGGTTTCCAACTGCCATCCAATTGCGTCTCTTTGAAGCCAGCGTCCAACAATGCTTGCATGGGGATGTCCGCAGTCGCTTTGCAGTTCAGGCACAGGCGACGCGCCAGACGCTGCGCGGTGATCAGAATAACGCTGGAAGCAATATTGAAGGGCGCAATTCCCATATTGCGCATGCGCGTCAATGTGGTTGGCGCGTCGTTGGTGTGCAGCGTGGAGAGCACCAGATGGCCGGTCTGAGAGGCTTTGATGGAAATGTCAGCGGTTTCCAGATCGCGAATTTCCCCCACCATGATGATGTCCGGATCTTGGCGCAGAAACGACTTCAGCGCGACTGCAAATGTAAGCCCCGCCTTTTCGTTGACATTGACTTGGTTAACCCCAGGAAGGTTGATTTCGGATGGGTCCTCTGCCGTGGCAATATTAACGCCTGGCTGATTTAACAAATTAAGGCAGGTATACAGCGAAACCGTTTTTCCTGAGCCAGTGGGGCCGGTCACCAAAATCATGCCGTAGGGCCTGCCAATGGCTTTGAGCAAACGTTCCTTTTCTTCTGGTTCGTAACCCAGCGCCTCAATTCCCAGTTTGGCGCTGCTCGGGTCCAGAATACGGATCACGATTTTTTCGCCAAATAGCGTGGGCAAAGTGCTTACCCGAAAGTCAATCACCCGGTCAGCGCCCACTTTGAGCTTCATTCGACCATCTTGGGGTACTCTTTTTTCCGAAATATCCATGCGCGAAATCACTTTGATTCGCGATGCCAGCTTGTCTTTGATGGCGATTGGGGGACTGGCTATCTCGCGCAATTCGCCGTCAATGCGAAAACGCACCCGGTAGGTATGTTCATACGGTTCAAAGTGAAGGTCGGAGGCCCGCATGCTGAACGCGTCCATCAGCATTTTGTGCAAAAACCGGACGACCGGAGCATCTTCGACTTCGGCCACGTTGGCTTGGGCGTTGTCAATAATGGCTTCTGCAGCGCTGTCATCAAACTCGAAGTCTCCGCCGATGATGTCTTCCATCGCTTCGGCCGCGGTCGTTGTCGTTGCATCTACCAGCTTGGATAACTTGTCGTATTCAGCGATGACCCAATCAACGCCCAATTGGGTAGAGAATTTAATTTTCTCCGCTGCGGCTTGATCGGACGGGTCGGCAGTGGCCACCATGAGGCGGTTGCTGCGCTTGCTTAAAACGACTACGCGGTAGTCATGGCAGATTTTGCTATCCAGCAGACCCTTCGGGAGGCGCTGAGGGTCAATCGCGTCCAGGTCAAGCAACGGCGCAGCAAATGCAGCTGAAAGTGTATGGGCGAGGTCAGAGGCTGAGACAGCACCAGAGCCAACCAATTCGGCAATGAAGCTGTTTTTTCCCGACAATGCTTTTCGATATGTTTCCTCGGCTGATTTTTGCCCTAATTTTCCGGCTGCGACCAGAGCCCGGCCAAGCCCAGGCAGGGCAACAGCAGAAGAATCACGATTGAGAGTGTCAGCAGAGGCCATAAGCCCTCAAGGATATCCTATGCCAAGGTGGATGGTGTCCTGTGTTGCACAAAGTAACCTAACTTGCATGATGGGCCCTTGAAATGCCTTGGCTACTTGCGCAGGGAGAGCAAGCCGCTGGACAAGGTGGTGCCCAGAACAATGACCACGCCGCAGCCCACCATCCATGGGGTGACCGCTTCACCCAGCAACACCACGCCATACAGCACAGCGAACACGGGAATGGCAAAGGTGACGGACAGCGCCTTGGCGGGGCCCGCGCGTTCGATCAATCGGAAATACAGGATGTAGGCTATGCCGGTGCACAGCACACCCAGCATGAGCACCGCCAGCCAGGCGTTCAGCGTCACCGGTTGTTCCGGCCAATACCACAGGGTCAACGGGGCGAGCCCCAACGCAGCTCCCATTTGGCTGCCGGTGGCGGACACCAGGGAGGGCAGGCCGCTTAAATAGCGCTTGCTGGCGCTGGCGGCGATGCCGTAGCACAGGGTGGCCAACAAACACGCCAGCACGGCCCAGCCGGTGGACATACCGGCGGCATCCGGCTTGAAACTGGCCTTGCTCCAAGCCAGCATCGCCACCCCCAGAAAACCAATCAAAAGCCCCAAGGTGCGGGACCCGTTGGGGCGGTCCTTCAGCCACAACCAGGCTACCACCGCACCGAACAAGGGGACCGTGGCGTTCAGGATCGAGGTGAGCCCGGTGGTGATGCTCAGCAGGGCAAAGGTGAAGCAGGCAAACGGAATGGCCGAGTTCACGATGCCAATGGCAAAGGTGGCCTTCCAGTGGGCGCGCAAGGTTGAACCCAACCCGCGCATCAGCAAAATCGGCAGCAAAAACAAGGCTGCAACCACCACCCGCATGCCTGCTGCGGGAAAGGCCCCGAATTCCATGGCACCGAGGCGCATGAACATAAACGACGAGCCCCAAATGGCGGCGAGCAGGAAGAAGTCGATGAGCCAAGGTTTGGTGGAAGGGACGGCGGTGGAGTTCAAACGGAGCTTTCTTTTGTCAAACCAAACCGACCAATTGCAGTTCTTTTTTCACGTAGGCGTAGTACAGCGGTGCGGCAACCAGACCCGTGATGCCGAAGACGGCCTCACCCATAAACATCACGGCCAACAACTCCCAGGCCGCGGTGCTGGTGCGTATGCCCACCACCTTGGCGTTGATGAAATATTCAAACTTGTGAATGACGACCAGAAACGCCAGGCAGGCCAGGCCCACCGTGGGGGAGATGGAGACCCCCGCCAAGGTCAGCACCCCGTTGCACAGCAGATTGCCCACTATGGGAATCAAGCCCGCAAAGAAAGTGAGCGCCACCAGCGAACCGACGTAAGGCATGTGGATGCCAAACAAGGGCAGCAAGCCCAGTAAAAATACCGCCGTGCACAGCGCGTTGAAGGCGGCAATAAAAAACTGGGCCACCACGATCTGGCGGAAGGCCTCAATGAAAAGGTCGGCCCGCCGCCGCAATTCAAACCGCAGGGGCGCGCTGGTGGGACGCAGCGCAGTCCCTTCAATCAAGGCGCCCACGACCAGGCCCACGTACACCAGCAATCCACCGTGCAATCCGGTAGTCCCCATGTCTGCCAGCGCACGCGACTGGGATTTCAGGTAGGCTGCCAGCCAGAGCTGTGCGGCAATCAGTTCGTCCGGCAGGTGGCTGGCCAAGTCGGCCGGGAGCTTCTGGCGGATTTCCAGTACGGTGCCTGCCAGGTGCAGCAAAAGCGCCTGGTACTGCTGAACCGCACCAAAAGCCATGCCTTTGGCGTTGGCCAGAAAAAGCCCGATGCCCAAAATAGGCATCAGTATCACGGCGGCGGCGGCCAGGGTTGGGTTCAACCGCGGCCCCCGGGTGCGCCCTTTGCCGGCCAGCGCGGTGGCCAATAGGTAGCCCAGGCACACCGCCAGCAGACCGGGCAGCATCCCGTAAATTAGCGTGCCAACGCACAACAGTGCAACCAGCACAAAGCTGGTAATTTTGACCGGGAGCGATACCAGGACCGGTGTGGTGATGGGGGCAATGGGTATGGGTTTGGGCATGGAAAGGCGGGTGTTTTATCGATTTTGACAGCTTCGCCACATCTTACGGTCCCCAGGGGCTGGATTGTGCGTGCGCAGCGACCCTCTCCCCTATACTCCAGCGCGGTGACACCATCACCGTTCGCGTCGTTTGCGGCCACCCGCTGCAAACGCCACGTTTTTACCACCTACTTTTAACCCAAAACAAAGTGGAAAAACAACACCGTCCTACCCGGATGCGTGCCTGTTTTCCGCGCGGAGCCATTCAAGCATGAGCGCTTTCATTTTCAATGAACTTAATTTCGACAACCACGAACAAGTGGTGTTCGTCTCAGAAGCCAAATCCGGTCTCAAAGGCATCATTGCCGTGCACAACACCAACCTGGGTCCCGCCATGGGCGGGTGCCGCATGTGGAACTACGCCAGCGAAGCGCTGGCCGTCAACGACGTGCTGCGCCTTTCGCGCGGCATGACCTACAAGAACGCGGTGGCGGGCTTGCCCATCGGTGGCGGCAAAAGCGTCCTCATCGGCAACCCCAGGACCGACAAAACGCCCGCCCTGTTTGAAGCCCTGGGGGAGGCCCTGGAGCGCCTGGGCGGACGCTACATCACCGCCGAAGACGTGGGCACCAGCCCGCAGGACATGGCCCATGTGGCCACCAAAACCCGCTATGTGGCCGGCCTGGGTGACAGCGGAGACCCATCCCCCTATACCGCACTGGGTTGTTTTGTGGGTGCGCAGGCCGCCGTCAAACACCATTTGCAGCGAGACAGCATGGAGGGCCTGACCGTGGCTGTGCAGGGCCTGGGCCATGTGGGGTACGACTACGCCCGCCGCTTGCACGCAGCGGGCGCCAAGCTGGTGGTGGCCGACATCGACCGCGCCGCGCTGGAGCGCGCCCGCGACGAACTGGGTGCGGAAATTGTGGCCGTGGACGCCATCTACGATGTACCCGCCGATATCTACGCCCCCTGCGCACTGGGCGCCACGCTCAACCCCGATACGCTGGCGCGCCTGAAAGCCAAGATCGTCGCCGGCGCGGCCAACAACCAGTTGGCCACGGCCGATGTCGGTGAACTGCTGCGCCAAAAAGGCGTGCTGTATGCGCCAGACTTTGTGATCAACGCCGGTGGCATCATCAAAGTCTGCTACGAGTACCTGAACAAGCCCGAAGCGGACGTGGACGCCCATGTGCGTGAAATCAGCGGCACCCTGGCCGAAATTTTCACGCGTGCCGACAGCGAAGGCCGCGCCACCAGCGTGGTGGCGGACGAGGTGGCGCAGATGCGCCTCGCACGCGCCTAACCACTGCGGCCGCTGTGCCGGTTCTGCCAGTGTGGATGGCAATGGTTGCCGGGCTACCGTGTGGTCCCCTTGAGGGGCTCAGCTCAAACCGGTCACCGGCACAACGGCGCCATGCACGGCTTTGGCCGCGTCCGAGGCCAGGAAGGCGATGACACTGGCCAGGTCTGCGGGGGCGACCCAGCGTGCCGGATCGGCATCCGGCATGGCGCAGCGGTTCTCCGGGGTGTCCAGAATGGTGGGCAACACACAGTTGACGTTGATGTGCTGCTCGCGCAATTCAGCGGCCATGGCCTCGGTGAGGCGGATGACGCCGCTCTTGGCCGCGCAGTAAGCGCCCATGTGGGCCGCGCCCTTTTGCGCCGCAAACGCCCCGACATTGACAATTTTCCCGCCACCGTGCTCCAGCATATGCGGTACCACGGCACGCACCATGTTCAGCAGCGTGCGGGCATTGAGGTCCATCAGAAAGTCCCAGGTGCTGTCGCTTGTCTCATGCACCGCGTCGCCCATGCGAAAGCCACCGGCCAGGTTGCACAGTACGTCGATGCGCCCAAAGCGGGCGAGCGCCGCCTGTACCGCACCCTGAACCTGTGCGGCGTCCAGCAAATTGGCGGGCAGGAACAACTGCTGTTCGCTCTCTGCGCCATGGCTCTGTTCGAGGCTTTCGCGCTGCAGGTCGATCAGCACCAGCTGGGCGCCTTGTGCGGCAAAGGCACTGGCCACGGCACGGCCCAGATTACCGGCCGCGCCGGTGATCACCACGGTCTGGGGAACGGCGGGCATGCCGCTGCGCAATTCGGTGGATGGGTTAAAGGGATCGGTCACGGCAAAGCTCCTCGGTGCGTTGGGGGTAAACCTTGATTGTGGTCAAGAGTGTGTGCGCAAGGTATGCGTTGCGGCGCAAATATTCAGCAATATTTGCAGCATTTGTGCATGAATTTTTGATAAATGGTTATTTGTTGCCTGATGCTCTGAATTCAGCGCATGGCGGTCGGCTTGCTCACCGGATTGGCTCTGGTGGAGCGCTGGCTGAGGTCAATGCCGGGTGTTGGCCCAGAGTTGCAAGCCTTTTAGGCCTCCAGCCCCCGAATACTGTGCGTGAGCAGCTCCTGAATTCATAGCAAAACAATGGCAGTTACTGTGCCTGGGCTTGGGGCGCCGGTGCATCTCACTCTTTCATCAATCAATCAAACAAGCCCGGTCCGTTGAAGCGGGCCCGCTCAATCAGTAGTAAGCGCAGCTTGGTGGACACGTCGCCGTTGGCCGAGAAGCCGCCCGCGCCGCCACCGGCGGCCAGGATACGGTGGCAGGGAACGATCGGTGCGAAGGGGTTGGCGCCCAGGGCCTGCCCCACGGCGCGGGCCGCGCCGGGTTCGCCCAATTGGGCTGCCATCTCGCCATAGGTCACGGTCTCACCGGGCAACAGGCGGCGCGCCAGCGCATACACCCGCTGGTGAAACGGCGGCACACCGTCCATGTCGAGCAGCACATGGCCCAGGTCGGCAGGCTCCGTGGGCGTGCCACTGAGCAGGGCCACCACTGCGTCCATGGTCGCTTGCACCACGGGCGGTGCAACACCTTCAGGGCACAGGGGAAAGCGGCGGGCCATGCGTGCGCGGGTGGCAGCCTCGTCCTGCTCGGGCAGTTGCACCCCGGTGAGCCCGCGCGCGCTCCAGGCAACGGCGCAGTGGCCTATGGGGGTGGCGAAGAGGGCGTAGGCCTGGGTAGCACTCACGGGTTCCACTTGGCGTAGACCCAGGCGCTCAAGCCCGCACCCACGGCCCAGAGCACCCAGGTTTGCGAGACGGCGTAGGGGTAGAGCATCAGGGCCACTCCGCTCCAGGTGAGCACGGGTTGTGCCATTTTTCGCCCCCGCCGGTAGGCGATATAGCCCACCAGGCCGAAGAGCAATGCGCCCATAAGGTAGGCCGGTGTGGGCAAGGCCAAGCCCATGGATTCCAGCGCTTTCAGTTCATTCATACGGTGGCTTCAAATCCCCTGGCTGTGCAACGTGACCAGGCCCTTGGGTGTTTGCAGGGTGGCGGTGAGGTTGGCCGGGCCTTCGGCCAGCGGGATGCCGCCCAGGCCGATGGCGTCATAGGCCGCTTGCAGCTTGGCCACCGTAGGGTGAGTGACGGTTATGCCTTGCAGGGTCACGCCCGAGCGCGGCAAGCTGTTGCGGGGGTGCAGGCGCAAAGGCTCGGCCGCGTCGGGCTTGCCCCATTGGATCAGGCTGGGCAGGGCGCCGTTGAACAGGCGCTGCCCGTCTTCGCGCACGGTAATTTGCCATTGCAAGACACCTCGGCGCGAATGGCGGCTGGCATGCACGGCCGGCCCCCGGTCGATGCCCTGGGCTTTCAAGGCGATGCGTGCGGCCTGGATGTCATCGGTATTGGCCACAAAGTGCACCAGACGCGGCGCGGTCGCCACGGCGGCCTGCAGCGCCGCATCGTCCATGTCAAACCAGCGCTTGGCCAGTGCGTTTGCAGGTTTTTTGGCGTCGGCGTTGATGGCAATGATTTCAAAATAGGCCAGGGGGTGGCTGGGCGTGGCGATTTTGAACAGGCGGTTGTGGGTGCAGTACTGCGCATGTTCGCCGCCGGGGCCGGGCGTGACGCCTAAGGTGGCCTCGCACCACTGCACGCCCTGTTCCAATGTCTGTGCCACGACGACCAGGTGATCAATTTGTGTTTTCATAAGCGGACCATACCACCCCTACCGTGCTGCCCACTCTCTGGCGTTGATCCTACGCCACCAGGCCCCACCTTTCAGGGCCGCTCTGGTTGGATTGGCTGCTGGTTGGCGTCGGCCATGCCGACCAGCAGGGCGCGGCCATCGGGCAGCACGCGGAATTCGCCAAACCTGGCGGCTTGCCACGCCTGTCCCTGGCCTTCCTTGAAAAACCAGGCGTCGGTGACCACCACCCAGTTGCCATCTTTGGGGGTGAGCTGCAGCAGCATCTCGTTGGGTGCCAGGGGCTGGTTGGGTGTGTGCAGGCGCTGGACGGTGCCCACGCCGCGGGTATCCAGTTGCACCACCATGCGCGGGCGCTCGGCACCCATGGCCTGCAACAGGGGAAATTGGTGTGCCTCCAGCGTGGCAAAGCGCAAACGCATGTAGTCGCCCTGCATGAGTGAGCGGGGGTCGACCGGCACCAGGGCCATGAACAGGGGCTTGCCGTGGGCGATGAGATTTTGCTTTTGCCAGATGGCCCCGTTGGCCACCAGCACGGTGAGCAAGGTTCCCGCCAGCAGGGCCAGGCGGCCCGCGTTCAAGCGTGCAGGCCGGGGCGCTATGGCACCAACGGTGGTTGCAAGGGGGGGGCTGCGCTGGCCCAGCCAGGCCAATGCACCCAGCACCGTGCCAGCGCCGACCAGCAGCAGGGCCTTGTCGGCCAGCGGCCATTGCAGTTGGTAGTAAAAGGCGCCCAGAATCCAGCTTGCTGCCAGGGCACATGCGCTGGTCAAGCGCCAGCGCTGGGTGCTGGCGCACACCATCAGGGCGAGCAAGACGGCGCCCAGCATGGGCATGAACCACGCCAGCACCGCCAGCACCAGGGCGACGGCACAGGGTAGCAACTGCCGCAAGGTGGGCCACGCCAGCGCGCCCACGCCCGCGCCGGCCAATACCAGAATGGAGGAGCCGATCTGCATGGAATAGGCCTGCCAACTGCCGCGTTCAAACCCCAGCAACCAGCCCGCCAGGGCGCCCGCTTCGTTGGAGCCTATGGCACCGCCCACCAAAAACGTGGAGCCCGCCAAAAAAGTGAGGCCCCCCACGGTGGTCAACAGCCAGCCGGCGGCCAGCGACTCCACCAGCGCGGCCACGGCCAGCGCGCGCTCCTGCAGCCACAGGGCCAGCAGCCACACCGCCAGAAGGCCGTACAAGACCGGCAGCACCTTGCCCCCGATATCCCGTTCCCAGTCCCTGACCGGCAGCAGGACCATGCCCAGCAGGGCCGCAGCCAGGGCACCCAGCAGCACCCGCAACCAATTTTGGGGCAGGGCCAGCGCCAACGCCAGCACCACCACCAGCAGGATGGCCGATCCGCCCACGTTGGAAAAATCCCGGTACACCCCCATCGCCAGCGTGCCGCCGCCCACCAGCAAGGCCGGCACGGCCAGTTGCTCCACAAACAGGGGCAGGCCTTGCGAGCGCATCACCACCACCGATGCGCACAGCACCAGGCAACCGATCACGTAAGGCCCTGCGCCGGAGCGCACCATGTCGCCCAGCAGCATGCCCATGGCCATGAGCAGCGGCACGGCGGCAAACCAGGCGCCCAGTGCCGTCAGCAAGACCACGGGCCAGGGCCGCTCGCTGGCGTTTTCCACGGTGGTGTTGGCGGGCAACAGCCCGGCCTGGACCGCGGTGTCTATGGCGGCATGTAAACGGTGGTCTGCGTTCTGGCTCATGCGGACTCTCCTGAGGTGGATGCGCGGCGCGACAGCCGCAAAATGCCGCTGACCGATGCCGCCAGCAAGCCAGCGGCAAACAGGCCAATCAAGGTCAGCCGCCCCAGCCAATCGTTGTTCCACGAGCCCTCGCCCAGCCAGCGCACCAGGCCGCCTACCAGCAGGGCGTTCAGCCCCAGCGCCACGGCACTGAGGGCAAACACGTCAAACCAACGTGGTGTGCCCAACAGGCCCGCACCCAGTGCCAGCAGCAAGACACCCAGGGGGTATTGCGCACGGACGGTGCCAAAAAACAGGCCGCCCAGGGCCGTCAGCGTGACCGCGCACACGGCCAGCGTGGCGGCCGTGCGAAAGCCCCAGATGCCAGCACCGGTATAGCGCTGCCAAGGGCTGCTGAGCGCGCCGACCAGGACCAGCAGGGCGCTCCAGGCCAGCACATGCACCTGCAACTGTTCGGGATGCACGCTCCAGCGGTGCCCGCTGTGGGTATGCACCCACAGGGAAATGGCCGTCACCACCACCAGCGCCCAGGGCGCCCACAGCACGTCCGAGCGCGCGCCCAGGCACAGCGGCAGGGCCAGCGCGCCCCACAAGGCAAACAGCTGCCAGGGATCCGCACCGGTTTGGTAGGTCTGGCCAAAGTAGGCAAACAGCGCGCCAATGCCCAGCAGCGCCAGCAAACCCAGCGGTGCCCGCGCCTGGGCAAGCAGGGCCGCCCCAACGCCGGTGGCCAGCACCAGGCCTTGCAAGAGGGCAAAGTGGCCCATGCGCCCCATGGTGTCCCAGTTGGCGGCAATCCACATCACCACCCCCAGGCCGCCCAGTGCAGCCGCCAGCACGGCCACGCCACGGGGCAGCCACACCGCCAGGCCCGGGGGTTCATCGGCCAGACCTGCCCCTTGCAGCAACTGGCGCGTGTGCTGGGGGTTCAGGTGGTGGCGGGCCGCCAGTTCAAGCAAACTTTGTCTCACGTTCATGAAAGCTCCCAAGGGCAGAGTGGTACGGGTCAATCCTGCTGGGCACGATAGCAGCTTCGGCAGGCGCTATCCGCAGGAATCCGCAAGAATCACGGTTTTGACCAAAAATACGGGTCAAATAGGGCTTTGGCCCTTATGGAATATGCGTAGGCAGCTCCTTATTTGATAGCGAGCGTGTGGGGTACCATGCGGGATTACCCGGATCCTGCCCACCCCATGATGCACGCTATCCCCACCCTTGATTCCGAGCGACTGGTCCTGCGCGCCTTTCGCCAGGCAGATTTTGAACCCATGGCGGCTTTTTTTGCCGACCCGGTGTCTGCCACCTACGGCGGCCCCTGCCCGCGCGACGAAGCGTGGCGCAAATTTGCCGTGTACTCCGGGCATTGGGCGCTGCGGGGCTTTGGTCCCTGGGCCTTGGAAGAAAAAGCCAGCGGCGCCTTTGTGGGCCTGGCCGGGCTCTGGTTTCCCGAAGGCTGGGTGGAGCCGGAAATCACCTGGGCGCTGGTGCCCGGCCACCACGGCAAGGGCTATGCTACCGAAGCCGCCGGGCGCGCCCTGCAATCGGCCTATGCAGATTTTGGCTGGCTGACGGCCGTGAGCGTGGTGCTCACCACCAACCCCGCATCGGTGGCCGTGGCCGAGCGTTTGGGGGCGCAGCGGGAGTCCACCATCCCTTTTCGCTCAGGGCAGGCGTATGTCTATCGGCATGTGGGACCTGGTGTGCGGGCGGGGGCAAGGTGCCCCACACCTGCACCGCGTGACCGTGGCAATGCGGCGCTGCGCTAGCCGCCCAATGCCTATTTGTCGTCGAGCACAAAGGTGACTTGCATGTTCACCCGAAAGTCGCTGATACGGCCGTTTTCCACAGAAACCTGCTGCTCCTTGATCCACGCACCGCGCACGTTGGACACCGTATCGCAGGCCCGGGCAACGCCCTGGTTGATGGCATCTTCAAAACTGGTTTTGCTGGTGGCACTGACTTCAATCACTTTGGCAACGCTCATGGCAAGACTCCTTCAAGAGTGGAATGAAATCCCATGCTAACCATGGCGGCGGCCTTGTGATGTAGGACGTTATCGCTTCCTGCTGTCGTCTTTGGGCGCTATTTGAAGTAGCCCCAGAATTTCACCCGCCGACGCCAGCAACGGCTCCATCAGCTCGGGGTCGCTCTCAGGCGGTGGTTGTGGTCAACGCATATAGCCGGTCAGCAGTGCGCGTTCCCAGTCCGGGCGCTGGCGCAAACGGGCCAGTGCAGCCATTTCCTGGTGCGGGTAGGGCACGGTGAGGAGGGATGCATGCCAGGCGCCCTGGTGTTTTTCCACGATGGCGTAGCGGGCATCGGGCGAGCCGGTTTCCACGGCGTGGGGGTAGGGGTGGTCGTCGTCAAACGCTGGTAGCCCAACACTGCCGGGGTTGACGATCAGCGTGCCGTGCGAACGCACGCTGCGAGGCACATGGGTGTGGCCGCACAAAACCAGGGAAGCGCTGACCGCGCCCAGGCGGGATTCGATTTCCGCCGCTGTTGCCGAGCGGTCGGCGGTCTGCAGCAGGTAGGTGCAATCGCTGGTGGGCGTGCCATGGCACAGCAAGACCTCGTCGTTCAACGCACGCACACAGGGCAAGGACGCCATCCAGGCGAATTCAGGGCCGGACAGTTGCGCGTGCGCATAGCGGTCCGACGCGCCGGAGTGGGTGTTGAGGTTCAAAACCTGCCGCTCGTGGTTGCCCGCCAGCTGCACCCAGTCCTGCGCCATGAGGTATTGCGCAGTTTCCTTGGGCAACAGCGGGCCAGACAGACTGTCGCCCAGGTTCACCACCTGGTCCACGCCACGGCGGCGGAAATCGGCCACCACCGCCAACAGCGCGGGGAGGTTGCCGTGGATGTCGGAGACGACTGCGATGCGCATGGGGGTTCTCTGGTGGGATGGATGTTTGTAGGGTGCCAATGGATGCAGATTAGGCTCTGTTGACGTAGTGCGAAAGTAGAATTCCGACCCTTTTGGTCGGCATGGATAAAAGCAAACTGAGTGATCGCGAATGGGCCAAGCTGCTGGCAGGTTTGAAGAAAATGGTCGGTTTTCGGATCGGCGGTGAGGCGACCTGTCTCCAGTTTATCAAGGCGGTGCTGTGGATATTGCGTTGTGGGGCGCAGTGGCGCTGTTTGCCCAATAGTTTTGGACATTGGAACAGCGTCTTCAAGCGCTTTGCCCGGTGGAGCCGATTTGGTGTCTGGGAGAAAATTCTAGAGAGTTGCGCGGATCAAGCTGACCTGGAGAATGTTTGCATTGACAGCACCGTCATACGGGCCCATGCCTGTGCGGCAGGGGCGGCGAAAAGCGACGAAGTGGCCGAGGCGCTGGGGCGCCGCTATGGGTTCAGCGAATATTTACAGCCCCATTGACTGGGGCTTCGTAACTTGCTGTTTTACAACGAAAAATTGGTCGGGGTGAGAGGATTCGAACCTCCGGCCTCTACGTCCCGAACGTAGCGCTCTACCAGGCTAAGCTACACCCCGCAATGGATACCAATGCCTTAGGTCAATCAGTGATTTCTCTCAAGCAGTTGGGATGCCAATTGTACCAAGCAGTCGGCGTGTGGCCCGGCTGGAAGACGTTGCGCGGCGGCGATGGCTCGCATGGCTTCTTGTTGTGCGGCCAAGCGGGAAACATCCAGTGCGCCGCTTGTTTTGACTATGGAAATTACCTGTTCAAGCATGGCTAGATCGCCGGTTTCTATGGCTTTCTGGATAATTTTCCGTTCTTCGGGTGTTCCCCTTTGCATGGCGGCAATCAGCGGTAGGGTGGTTTTGCCTTCCCGAAGGTCGTCTCCAAGGCTCTTGCCCATGACGGCGGCGTCTCCCGTGTAGTCCAATACATCGTCAATGACTTGAAACGCAGTTCCTAGCGCTTGCCCATATTCGGCACAGGTGGCTTCCACTTCTGGGGTTGCGCTCGCCAATACCGCACCCACACGTGCGCTTGCTTCGAATAATTTGGCTGTTTTTGATCGAATGACCTGCAAATAGCCAGCTTCATCGAGTTCGGCGTTGTGCATATTCATAAGTTGCATGACTTCGCCTTCGGCAATGACGTTGGTTGCGTCGGCCAAAATTTGCATGATGCGCATACTCTGTGTATCCACCATCATCTGAAAAGCGCGGGAATAGAGAAAGTCACCAACCAGCACACTGGCCGGATTGCCAAATTTGGCATTCGCGGTCGCATTCCCACGTCGGAGTGCTGAGTCATCTACCACATCGTCGTGCAGCAATGTGGCGGTGTGGATGAACTCCACCACAGCGGCCATGTTGAATCGCTGGTCCCCATGAAATCCAAGTGCTCCGCAGCACAGCAGCAGCAGGGCAGGCCGCAGGCGTTTTCCGCCCGCAGTGATGATGTAATGGGAAACGCTGCCGACCAAAGGCACGCCAGAGGCCAGCCTCTGTGCGATGACGTGGTCGACCTGGCGCATGTCCTGTTCGACGATGGATAGCCCCGTCGATGAGCCGGGTGGATTGACTTGCAAGACAGTAAACTAGTTTGTTGTTATGGGGATTATAGAAACCCTCCTGGCAACAAAAATTGACCCAACTAAAATTTGGGTATTGATGGTGGAGATGTTATACTCGCGGGCTCTGTAGAAATTATTTTGCAGATTTCCAAGTCGAAGAGGTCAACATGTACGCGGTCATAAAAACCGGCGGCAAGCAATATCGCGTTGCTGCTGGCGAAAAAATTAAAGTAGAACAGATTGCTGCGGACGTAGGCCAAGAGATTGTGTTCGACCAGGTTCTGGCAGTCGGAAACGGCGCCGAACTGAAGGTTGGCACACCCTTGGTGTCCGGCGCAACAGTTACAGTCACGGTGGTGACACACGGTAAACACGACAAAGTGCGCATTTTCAAAATGCGCCGTCGTAAGCACTATCAAAAACGTCAAGGACATCGCCAGCAGTTCACTGAGCTGCTAATTGGCGCAATTGTCGGCTAAGGAATAGGTCATGGCACAGAAAAAAGGCGGCGGCTCAACGCGAAACGGGCGCGATTCCAAGCCCAAAATGCTCGGTGTGAAGACCTTCGGTGGTGAGTTGGTGAGCGCTGGTGCGATCATCGTTCGCCAGCGTGGAACTAAATTCCACCCCGGAAACAATGTTGGTATTGGCAAGGACCACACTTTGTTTGCTTTGGCAGACGGACATGTGTCATTTGCCGTCAAAGGTGCTTTGAACAAGCACACGGTGAGCGTCACTGCAGCCTGACCTGCAGCAAACTCCCCAGAGAAACCCTGCGCCGTTGCGCGGGGTTTTTTATTTATAACTACGATCTATGCCATGAAATTTGTTGACGAAGCCTACATTGATATCTCCGCTGGAGACGGTGGCGCTGGTTGCGTCTCCTTTCGGCATGAAAAGTACAAGGAATTTGGCGGCCCCAATGGTGGGGATGGCGGCCGGGGTGGGCATGTATTTGCGGTGGCAGACCCGAATCTCAACACCTTGGTCGACTATCGGTTTTCCAGGCGCCATGACGCCAAGCGGGGCGAGCATGGCATGGGTTCCGACATGTTTGGCGCCGCTGGCGACGACATTACACTGAAAATGCCGGTGGGCACCATCATCACCGATGCCGAAACGGGCGAGGTGTTGTATGAGTTACTGACCCCCGGTGAAGTGATTACGATTGCCAAGGGTGGAGATGGGGGTTTTGGAAATTTGCGCTTCAAGAGTGCCATCAACCGCGCGCCTCGCCAGAAGACCCCCGGGTGGCCGGGCGAGAAGAAAGAGCTCAAACTCGAACTCAAAGTACTTGCCGATGTGGGGCTGTTGGGAATGCCCAACGCCGGAAAATCAACCTTCATCACGGCAGTGTCCAACGCGCGCCCTCGTATTGCGGACTACCCGTTTACCACCTTGCACCCCAACTTGGGGGTGGTGCGTGTAGGCCCGGAGCAAAGTTTTGTGGTGGCCGATCTGCCGGGTCTGATTGAAGGCGCCTCCGAGGGGGCGGGACTGGGGCATCTGTTCTTGCGCCATTTGCAGCGCACCCGTCTGCTGCTGCACATTGTGGACATTGCGCCCTTTGATGAAGGCATTGACACCGTTGCGCAGGCCAAAGCCATCGTGAACGAGTTAAAAAAATACGACGAAGCTTTGTACAAGAAGCCGCGCTGGCTGGTTTTGAACAAGCTGGACATGGTGGATTCGGACGAGCGGGCGGCGTTGATCAAAGATTTTGTGAAACGTTTCAAATTCAAGGGGCCGGTGTTTGAGATATCCGCGCTGACGCGTGAAGGCTGCGAACCCTTGGTCAAGGAAATTTACAGGCATGTGAAAGCCCAGCAGGTCGCTGAACAGCCCTATGTGGAAGTTGATCCCCGCTTTACGAGCGAGGCGCCAAGCGACACTAACGCTTAGTTGGTAGCTATTAAAAATATAGCTGCTTGCGCACTGTATTCAAGGGCTATAGGCCTATATGACAAAGAAATTTAGTTCTACTGTGCTTCGTGATGCCAAGCGCATTGTGGTGAAGGTGGGTTCCAGCTTGGTCACTAACGATGGTCGGGGCCTGGACGAGGTGGCCATTGGAGAGTGGTGCCGGCAGATGGCCCATCTGATCCGTGATGGTCGTGAAATCATCATGGTCTCCAGTGGTGCGATTGCCGAAGGCATGAAGCGTTTGGGGTGGACTGTGCGGCCCAAAGCAATCCAGGAGTTGCAGGCTGCGGCAGCGGTGGGCCAAATGGGCCTGGCCCAAATGTATGAAACCAAGCTCAGGCTCAATGGTTTGGGCAGCGCGCAGGTGCTTCTGACGCATGCCGATTTGGCTGACCGCGAACGTTATCTCAACGCCCGCTCCACCTTGCTGACACTGCTGAAACTGGGCGTGGTCCCCGTGATCAATGAAAATGACACGGTGGTCAACGATGAAATCAAATTTGGAGACAACGACACCTTGGGTGCGCTGGTCGCCAATCTGGTGGACGCGGATGCTTTGGTCATTTTGACGGACCAAAAAGGGCTGTTCACCGCCGATCCCCGCAAGGACTCCAGTGCCAAATTTGTAGACGAGGCACAAGCTGGGGATCCTGGTTTGGAAGCTATGGCCGGTGGTGCGGGATCCAGCCTTGGGCGCGGCGGCATGATCACCAAAATTCTGGCGGCCAAACGTGCGGCCGGGTCGGGGGCCTCTACCGTCATTGCCTGGGGACGCGAATCCGACGCCTTGCCGCGTCTTACGCAAGGTGAATCAATTGGCACCTTGTTGGTGGCACAAACGCCCAAGCAACAGGCCCGCAAACAGTGGATGGCGGACCACCTGCAAATGCGGGGTGCGGTTACCGTGGATGCGGGGGCCGCCGATAAGCTGCTTGGTGAGGGCAAGAGTTTGTTGCCCATTGGCATGGTTTTGGTCGAGGGCGACTTTTCTCGGGGCGATGTCATTGGCGTGCGTGACCCGTCCGGTGTCGAAATCGCCCGGGGATTGGCCAATTACTCCAGTTCCGAAGCCCGACTCTTGTGCCGTAAGCCATCGTCGGAATTTGAAAAGCTGCTGGGGTATGCCGCTGAACCTGAAATGCTTCACCGTGACAATCTGGTATTGACCCGATAGGCGGTTTGGGCTCAAAAAACCCAGTCGCGTTTGGATGGCTTGGTGTTGCGCTTGAGCGCCTTCAGCACGTCCACAGTGCTGGGGGCAAGCCGGGCATCGCATGCGCCTTGGCGCGCAATCGCCTGTGCGTGCCGGGATGGCATGTTGCCATTCACCGGTTTCCATTGCGGGTCGGTATTGATAGTCCATTCGCCCGACGAGCCTACCCGCGCATAGGTTTTCACCTCATCCGTGAAGCAGCGGATTCCTTCATAGGCGGCATTTGCCGTTCCCGTGGCATTGAGCATCACCACCACGTAGCGAACAATGCCATCCCCACCGACTGCCACCGTGTTGGGGTCCACGCCGATTTTGAGGGATACATACAAGGGCATTTCAATCGGAATGAGATTCGCCTTGGAATACGCCGGAGGCGGTGGAACCTGCTCCTCAACCCAGTTTGGATTTTCCATTGTGTTCTGGGCTCCGGCGTACTGTGCCAAACACGCCATGCACAAACCCACCACCCAATGGATGGATGCGTTACTTTTCATGGTGGGCTGGTCCATTGGTTCCGGGGTCAGGCTGAAATGTTCCCCCAGGCGGGAGTTCCATTGCACCGGTCGCGATTTGTTCGTTGGGTGCCACGTTGCCATGTGCGTTACAACGTTGGTTGTTCCGAAGGTAGCGATTACGCGCATCGTACCGCGGCAAATAGCGTGACAATTCTGTGAGCGCCATCTCATAGACCCCACGTTTGAATTCAACTACGGCATCTAAGGGTACCCAGTAGTCGTTCCACCGCCAGGCGTCAAATTCTGGATGGTCGGTGGCGCGCAGGTTCAAATCCCAGTCGTGCCCCATGAGTTGAAGCAGGAACCAGATTTGTTTTTGGCCTTTGTAGTGGCCGCGCGCGTCGCGGCGGATGTACCGGTCTGGCACCTCATAGCGCAACCAGTCTCGGGTACGGGCAACAATGGCAACATGCTCCGGGTGGAGCCCCACTTCTTCGTGCAACTCGCGAAACATGGCCTGCTCCGGGGTTTCTCCCCGGTCAATGCCACCTTGCGGAAACTGCCACGAATGGGTGCGTATGCGCTTGCCCCAAAATACCTGATTTCTCTGGTTGACCAAGACGATGCCGACGTTGGGTCGAAACCCATCACGGTCAAGCATAATCAAACCTCAATTTTTAAACTTCGTTCATTATGCACAGCACTTGCGGTGTATCAAGGGGCGAAACCCCCAGTAGCTCCGCGAAGTTCAGCAAGACAAGCCATGAAAGCCTCTCAATTCCTTATTTCCACCCTCAAAGAAGCCCCCGCAGACGCAGAAATTGTGAGCCACAAGTTGATGATGCGTGCCGGCATGATCAAAAAATTGGGCGCTGGCATTTACAACTACATGCCCATGGGTTTGCGTGTGATCCGCAAAGTGGAGGCCATCGTGCGCGAGGAAATGAACCGCGCCGGCGCCGTGGAACTGACCATGCCTGTAGTACAGCCCGCCGAGTTGTGGCAAGAAACGGGCCGTTTTGACAAGATGGGGCCGGAGTTGCTGCGCATTAAAGACCGGCACGACCGTGATTACGTGGTGCAGCCCACCAGTGAAGAGGTTGTGACCGATATTGCACGGCAGGAAATCAAGAGCTACAAACAACTGCCTAAAAACCTGTACCAAATTCAGACCAAATTCCGTGACGAACGCCGTCCCCGTTTTGGCTTGATGCGTGGGCGTGAGTTCATCATGAAGGACGCCTACAGCTTCGACCGTGACCCAGCGGCGGCCAAGGCCAGCTACCAGGTGATGGCACAGGCCTACCGCAAAATATTTGACCGCTTTGGCCTGACTTACCGCGCGGTCGCTGCTGACAGCGGCGCCATCGGTGGCGACTTGAGTGAAGAGTTTCAGGTGATTGCGGCCACGGGGGAGGATGCCATTGTGTATTGCCCTGGCAGCGAGTACGCGGCCAATATGGAAAAGGCGGAGGCTTTGGCACCAGCAGGACCACGCCCGCCCGCCAGTCAGGCGATGACCACGGTGGCCACGCCGGACAAGAGTACCTGCGCCGACGTTGCAGAGCTATTGGGTGTGCCCTTGCAAACGACCGTGAAATCATTGGTGATGGCCACCGACACCCTGGATGCGCAAGGTATGGTGGTCAAAACACAGGTGTGGCTGCTGTTGCTGCGCGGCGACCATGATATGAACGAAGTCAAAGTGGGCAAAGTCGCGGGTCTGGCAGACTTCCGTTTTGCCACGGTGCCCGAGATCGAAGACCATTTCGGTTGCAAACCGGGGTACCTGGGGCCCATCGGTTTGAAGAAACCCGTGCGCCTGGTGGTGGACCGCGAGGTGGCGGCAATGCACGACTGGATTTGCGGCGCCAACCAGCCTGACTTCCACATCACCGGAGTCAACTGGGAGCGTGATTTGCCCGAGCCCGATGTGGTGGTAGACATTCGCAATGTGGTGGCGGGCGATGCTTCGCCCGATGGCATGGGCGTACTGGCGATTGAGCGTGGTATTGAGGTCGGCCATGTGTTCTATCTGGGCACCAAATACAGCAAGGCCATGAATGCCACCTTCCTCGACGTGAATGGCAAGCCGCAGTTCATGGAGATGGGCTGTTATGGCATTGGTATTACCCGGTTGCCCGCAGCCGCCATTGAGCAAAACCATGACGAACGCGGCATCATCTGGCCCGATGCGCTGGCCCCCTTTACCGTCGTGCTGTGCCCGATCAGCCCGGATCGCTTCCCCGAAGTCAAGGCGGCGGCAGACAAGCTGTATGCAGACTTGCTGGCAGCTGGTGTGGATGTGATTCTGGACGACCGCTGCGAGCGCCCCGGAGCCATGTTTGCCGACTGGGAACTCATTGGAGTGCCCCACCGTATCAATATTGGTGACCGCGGGCTGAAGGAGGGGCAAGTGGAGTACCAGCACCGCCGCGACAGTGTGGCCAGCAAAATTGCGCTCACAGATGCTTTGTCTTTTTTGATGACCAAATTGACGTCTTGAGCGGTGCGCACCGATAGCCCTATTTCAAGACGCATATGCCTGCAGTCCACGTTGATCGGGTGTGGGTTGCTCTCAATTCGGGAGCTGGCATGGGCCGGCGGGCAGTTGGAAGAACCGCTTGTGGATTCGGTTCGCACTGCCTTGAGTTCAGCCATCCACAAAGCTGCCCCACCCATTCCAGAGTTTGTAGATACTGAAGCGCGGCTCAAATACCTGCGCTGGCTTGGCGCCATGAGTGAGCGTTTGAAGAAAAAAAAACCAGACTGGAACGTGCGCAAGGAATTTTTGCAGACCGTTTGGTATGAAAGCAAGCGCGCGGGGCTGGACGTATCCCTGGTCATGGGACTTATCCAGGTGGAGAGTAATTTCCGCAAATTCGCGGTCAGCAGTGTGGGTGCGCGTGGCTACATGCAGGTCATGCCTTTCTGGACCCGCGTGCTGGGTGATGGCGATGCTGGCAAGCTGTTTCACATGCAAACGAATTTGCGTTTTGGCTGTGTCATCTTGCGCCACTACCTGGATAGGGAGCGGGGGGATTTGTTCCTGACCCTGGGCCGCTACAACGGCTCCCGCGGCCGGGCGCCGTACCCGAATGCAGTACTGGGCGCCAGGCGGGTGTGGGAGTATTCCGCCTGAACTGCTATTTGTCTTCGCGTGCCATGCCCGCCAGCGCTGCCGCGACCGTCTCTTGACAGTCAGCTTCCAAAGGTTCCAACTGGCTGCCAAGGGCTTCCAGTGCGCCGAGTCCCAGCTGTAGCAAAGTCGCAATGCTTTGCCCTGCGACTTTGGGTGACTCGAATCCCCGGCTTTGCAACAATACGTTTCCGCTGGAGTTCACCAGTTTGAAGTAGAACTTGCCGTCCTTTTCGCGGTACTGCTTGAAAGAGGCCGTGGTTGCCTTGGCCACCTTAGCGACAGCGACTTCCGAGGAGACCAGACTGCGCAAGCCCACGGCATGGCGCAGTCGGGCAGTGAAGGGCGTTGAAATTTTGCGGGCTTTTGTGGCCCCCGCCTGCAAAATGGCTTCCACTCGGTGGGGATCATTCATCAGGCTGTGATAGGTCTCCCGCATGGGTGCAATTTCGAGGTCAATGCGCTCAAACAGGCGCTGCTTGGCATCGGCCCAGGCGATGCCGTTGGCGTAGTCCTGCCGCAATGTTTGCGTTTCTGCCTCGCTGGCGAAGGCCTGGTAGATCTGGAACAGGGCGGAGCCTTCGGGCTCTTTGGGCTCACCGGGTGCACGCGAGTCGGTGACGATGCCGGAAATCAGTTTTTTGAGCTGTTCACGGGATGCAAAAAGCGGGATCGTATTGTCATAACTCTTGCTCATCTTGCGGCCATCCAGTCCGGGCAGGGTGGCGACCGATTCTTCAACAACTGCCTGTGGGGGCACGAAGTGCTCACCGTAGCGGTGGTTGAAGCTGTGGGCCATGTCGCGGGCCATCTCGATGTGCTGGATCTGGTCGCGCCCTACCGGAACCTTGTGGGCATTGAACATCAGGATGTCCGCACCCATCAGCACCGGGTACATGAACAGGCCTGCATTGACATCCATGTCGGGGTCCTGTTCGGTCGCCAAATTCTTGTCTACCGCCGCTTTGTACGCGTGCGCCCGGTTGAGAACTCCCTTGCCGGTCACGCAGGTGAGCAACCAGGTGAGTTCGGGGATTTCGGGGATGTCCGATTGGCGGTAGAAGGTTACTTTTTCTGGATCGAGCCCTGCCGCCAGCCAGCTGGCCGCAATTTCCAGGGTGGAGCGCTGAATGCGGGCCGGATCATCGATTTTGATGAGTGCGTGGTAGTCGGCCAGAAAGTAATAACTTTCCACGCCGGGCGTCAGGCTGGCGCGAACCGAAGGCCGGATCGAGCCTACGTAGTTGCCAAGATGCGGGGTGCCGGAGGTGGTGATGCCAGTGAGAAAACGAACAGAACGCATGAAAAATAAAGAATAAAAAATTATCGAACCAGCATGGACAAGGGCGTCAGCAGGAAATCCAGCAACGCGAAAGTCAGCGCCATCACCGGCTGCATCCACAGGGTACTGACCACACCCGCAATCACCAAAGCCATCACAATGAAAAAGCCCCAGGGCTCAATGCGTGACACCATCTCGGCCTGACGGTAGGGCAGCAAACCGACCAAGATGCGTCCGCCGTCCAGAGGTGGCAAGGGAAACAAATTAAAAGCAAACATCACCACATTCACCAAAACGCCACCCTGGCACATTTTGAGAAAAAATGGTTCTGAAATGCCCGCACCTTGCAGGAGGTACAGAAGTGCACCCCACAGGAAGGCTTGTACCAAATTAGCGGCGGGTCCCGCCAATGCGACCCACACCATGTCACGCTTGGGATGGCGCAGGTTGCCAAAGCGAACCGGAACCGGTTTGGCATAGCCGAACAAGAATGCACCGGACGTGGCGAAATACAGCAGCAAGGGCATCAGGATGGTGCCCACTGGGTCAATGTGCTTGACCGGATTCAGCGTGACACGTCCCTGCATCCAAGCGGTATTGTCGCCAAAATGGCGCGCCGCGTAGCCATGGGAGGCTTCATGGAGGGTGATGGCAAAAAGCACCGGAAGTGCATAAAGCGCAACGGTCTGGATGAGGTTTGCAAAGTCCACGGAGTATTGATCCCGAAGTGTTGAGGGTGAATGCGTACAAACGGAGCGGTACCGGGTCTAGAGTCCTAAGCGCGCCAAGTCACCCAGTCCTTGTCGGATGAGTTCCGGTTCACTGCCGGTCAGATCGATGACGGTCGTCGGTTCATGGGCGCAAGCACCGGCGTCGATCACGGCGGCAATTTGGTGCTCGTAGCGCTTGCGGATGTCTTGTGCATCGTTGAGGGAGTCGGACTCACCCGTTGGAATCAAGGTGGTGGCGAGAAGAGGTCCGCCGTGCAGGGCCAGCAACTCTTGCAGCGCTTTGTGCTCGGGTACGCGCAGCCCAATGGTCTTGCGGGACGGGTGGCTGACGCGCCTTGGCACTTCTTTGCTCGCCTCCAGGATGAAGGTGTAGGGCCCAGGGGTTGCGGACTTGAGCAAGCGGTACTGGCGGTTGTCCACGCGGGCGTAATTGGCCAGTTCACTCAGGTCGCGGCAGAGCAGGGTGAGGTGGTGTTTGTCATCCACCCCCCGGATTTTTCTTAAAGCGTCGGCGGCAGCTTTGTCGTCCAGGTGGCACACCAGGGCGTAGCTGGAGTCGGTAGGCACCGCAATAATCCCCCCCTTTTCCAGCAAAGACACGGCTTGCTTGAGCAAACGGGGCTGGGGATTGTCGGGGTGGACTTCAAAGTATTGCGCCATGCGGTGGAGTGTGTCTGGAAAACGGGTTTAGCCGCTTATTGAATGCGGGATGCGAGTACGTCCCATACGGGCGTGAGATTGCCGGGCAGGTAGGGCAGTGTGCCGAGTTCGGTGTGGCTTTCATCGGGGCTGTGGAAGTCGCTCCCCCGCGATGCAACCAGCCCGAATTCCCGGGCCAGTTCGGCATAGGTCAGGTACTCGGCAGCGGTGTGGCTACCCGTAACCACCTCTACCCCTTGGCCACCGTGGCCCTTGAACTCGGTGAACAGCGCGAACTCCTGGTTCGGGGTGAACTTGTACCGTGCCGGATGGGCAATCACCGCCATCCCTCCGGCCTGGGTGATCCAGGACACGGCATCTTTCAGCGTGGCCCAGCGGTGCGGTACAAATCCCGGCTTGCCTTCAGTGAGGTATTTCCTGAAAACTTCGTTGGTTTCCTTGCAAACGCCGCTTTCCACCAAAAAACGGGCGAAATGGGTGCGGGAAATAAGCTCCGGGTTGCCCACAAACTTCAGGGCGCCTTCATAAGCATCCTTGATGCCCACTTTGGCCAAACCATCCGACATTTCCATGGCGCGTTGTCCGCGTCCGCCCCGGGTTTGGCGCAGACCTTGCAGCAACTGTGGATCATCGGCATCAAAACCCAGGCCCACGATATGGACCGTTTGGCCGATAAAGGTCACGGAAACTTCCGTTCCGGTCAGGTATTTCATGCCGTGGGCCTTGGCAGCCGCCAGGGCGCGGTGTTGGCCACCCAGTTCATCGTGGTCCGTCAAGGCCCAAAGTTCCACGCCGTTGGTGCTTGCGCGGTTCGCCAGGGCTTCGGGCGTGAGTGTGCCGTCCGATACGACAGAGTGGCAATGGAGGTCGGCGTTCAAAATGGTAGTCACAACACCATTTTAGGCCTTAGTCCGGGCTGCCGTCCTATCGCAAGCAGGCTCCTCCCCTTAGAAATCAGGAGGGCACTCAAATGCCACGGTGTTGCCATTGAGCGGGTGTGGAAATGCCAGTGCGCTGGCGTGGAGCAACAATCTTGGCGCCATGGCCGCAACCGTGGCCGGTGCGTACAAGGAATCCCCCACGATGGGGTGGCCAATGGCCTGCAAGTGCACCCGCAGCTGGTGGGACCGACCGGTGACGGGCTCCAACTCTATCTCTGTGGTCTGGCGGTGTTTATCGAACTGCCTACTGCGCCAGCGGGTGACACTGGCCTGGCCGCGGTGGTGGTCAATCACCCGCAATGGCCGATGGGGCCAGTCCACGATGATGGGCAGATCGATCACCTTCCAAGTGTCTTCTTGTGTGAACAACTCGCCAAAGACCACCGCAACATAACGCTTGTGCACCAATCTGGTCGCAAAGGCATGGTTCAGCGTGCGTTGTGCCGCCGCGCCCCGTGCCATGACAACCAGGCCAGACGTGGCCATATCCAGGCGATGCACCACCAGGGCGTCGGCATAGAGGTGTTGGACGCGCGCACTCAGGCAGTCCTGTTTGTCCGGCCCCCGTCCTGGCACGGACAACAAACCGGAGGGTTTGTGGAGCACCACCATGCTGGGGTCCACATAGACCACCTGAACCTCGCCTCCGGCAGGGGTTGCGTCAGCTGGCATCGCGGTCGGATATCAGGCGTTGCACGGTTTCACAGAGTTCATTGACATCATTGGGCTTGTAAATAAGGGCGCTGGCGCCGCCTTGCATGGCGCTGTGTTCAATTTCAGGCGTGACGTACCCGGATGCCAGGGCGACCGGAAGGTCCGGTCGAATTTCCTTGGCCTCGCGCAACAGGTCAAGTCCGCTAAAGCCGGGCATGTTGTAGTCGGTGACCAGCAAGTCAAATGCCAGGGGGGCGGCTTGCAGGGCTGATCGGGCTTCTCGGGGGTCGGTGAACGCGGTGACCACAAAACCCTTGCGGGTCAGAACCCGTGTCACCAAAAACACCAATGCCTGGTCGTCATCCACGTACATCACATGCCGACCCTGGCCCTGGACGCGTGTGGCAGGTGCGGGTTCGGCGCTGGCAACGAGCTTCTCCTGGGTACTTGGAAAATACAGGGTGAACTCGCTGCCTTGCCCAGGGGTGCTTTTAACGTCGATGCCGCCCTGGTGCGTCTGCATGATGCCATGCACCACGGAGAGGCCCAGCCCGGTTCCCTGTCCGACCTGGCGTGTGGTGAAAAAAGGTTCAAAAATCCGTTCCAGGGTCGCGGGGGACATGCCATTGCCCGTATCACGCACGGTCAGAGTGACGTAGCGTGCAGGCGGTAACCCGATGCGGTTGCCAGTGGCGTGGTTGAGTTCAGCCGCCTCCAGCTCCACAGTGACCGAGCCCCTTTCTGCACCAATGGCCAGAATCGCATTGGTGCATAAATTCAGCAGTGCCTGCTCTACCTGGGTGGCATCTGCCAATACCGGCGCGCTGTCCTTGGGCACCACCACCTGCAAGCTGACCGATGGAGGCAGCGTTACTTTGACCAAGCGGGCGGTTTCATGCACGATTTCGGCCAGCTGAATGGCTGTCCTTTTGGGCCGCTCATTGCGGCTAAACGTCAAGATCTGGCGGACCAGATCGCGCGCCCGACGGCCGGCTTTGTCGATTTCCTGCAGGCTGGGCAGTGCCGGTGAATCGAAGGCAGTGTCTTGTTTGGCCAAGTCGACATTGCCCAGTATGGCGCTCAGGATATTGTTGAAGTCGTGGGCTATGCCACCGGCCATCGTGCCCATGGCCTGCATTTTTTGCGACTCCCGCAACTGGGTTTCCAGTGCCAGGCGTTGGGCTTCGGCCAACTTCTTGGCCGTCAGATCACGGGCGAAGATGGTTTTGACATGGCCATACAGGCCATTTTCGGAGCGCCACTCTTTTTCTGTCAGTGGCGTATTCAACAGCGGGGGGCGCGGCCGCAGGCGCCGTTCAAAAGTCACGCTGATTTCGACAAAAATTTCCGCTCCGAGCAGCGTGGTGGCTTGAAACTCTCCCAGCAGGGCATGCACCGGCACCGTGTTGGTGGCCAATGCGGTTTCCACTGCGGGCAGAAAACGCCCCAGTTTGCTGCCCAAGGCCAGGTCCACCGGGCACTGGAACAGGGCGGTGGCCGCAGGATTAAAGACGGTGATGCACTGGTTTTCATCAATGCACAGGATGGCATCCAGCGACGAGTTGATGATGGCCGCCATGCGGTTTTCGCTGAGCAGCAAGTCTTCATTGCGTTGCCGCAGGATGGAGGCGCTTTCTTGCAGCGCAAACCGCTGGGCCAACAAAGGGCCTTGGTCAATGATGGCGCAGATGAAGTGCGCCAACTCATTCTGCGGGCTCTCGATGCGGGCAATATGCAGGTCACCGGTGAACACCCCTTTGGAGCCCGCAAGGAAAACGACTTCATTGATCTGGCTGGTGCCTTCCGATTTGGCGCTGAGAAAAGAAACAGCCACATCGTCGGTGTGGTCCGCACTGATAAAAGGCAGCAGAAAATTCAGCGGGGGGTCACTCTCCAGCGGTTGGAAGTGCCGCAAGGCCATGGCATTGCTGGCCAGCACCAGGCCCTCTTCGTCCACCACCATCAAGGCCAGAGGGACGTTGGAAAACAAGGTGGCAAATCGCTCCGAAGCCCCTTCCGCCTCTTGTTGGCTGTAGCGCAAAGCCTTGTTTTGAATCTCCAGTTCGGCCTGGTATTTGCGCAGATCCTCGATCATTTGCGCAGGTGCGTAGCCCTCCACAATCAAATGCTGCGCAATGCGCTCCTCTTTGCCAAAGGGGTGTTCCGGACGGGAGATCAGCTGGAATTTTTTACGGCGCGAGAGGGGGCTCATACGTTGGGACATCTCATGCACCCACAGCCGGGATTGCCATGGGGCGTATGTTGGTGGCTGTCCACACCATTCTAGTTTCGAAGTACGTTGTTGCCTGGCTGGAAGCGCATGGTGTTCAACGGGCTGTTGGCGGCGATGAAGGCGCGCAAGACTTCGGCATCCACGTACCCGGTGTTGGCATAGCTTGTGTGCCCGGTCAGTTTGGGATAGCCATCGCCGCCAGTCGCGACAAAGTTGTTGACCGCCATGCGGTAGGTTTTGGCCGGGTCTATGGCCTGGCCCTGGATGCTGGCCTCCTTGAGTATTCCCCCGGTGATCAACAGCCGGATGCCTGCCCATTGCGGGAAGGCGCCCGACCCGGGGCTCATTTTGGCGGCCACTCCCAGGTAGTCCAAGACCTCCTGGCCGCTTAAGTCCACGGTGGCAATCGTGTTGCCAAAGGGTTGGACCTTCAGCACGTCGCGGTAGGTGATGGTGCCTGCCGGGAGCGAGTCACGTATGCCCCCTGCGTTCACCAGGGCAAAGTCGGCCCGCGTTCTCTCCATCATGGCCAGACCAACCAGAACCCCGAGCGACGTCGGTTGGCTGCGCACCAGGGCCCGGTCTCCCTGCAGTAGGGCATCGCTGCTTCCCACCGGGGACAGTAGCTTTTGTTGGCCAAAATCCTGGTGAGGCTGCAGCAATTCCAGCATGGCCTTGTTTTCCGGGATTTCGCCGGTGTAGGGCTTCAAAGGGGCAGTGCCATCGGTAGTTTTGACCGGTTTTTTCAGGTTGATGGGAATGAGTGAATACTTCTCCAGCGTGAATTTGCCGTTGCGGTAGGTGAAGTCGGCCCGCCCCAGGTACTTGCCCCATTCGTGGGCCTGCACGATCCAGGTGCCGTTTTGCCGGTCGGGCTGGCAGCCCTGGCCAGGAACATAGGCGCGGTCCAGCACGTTTTCCGCTTTCATGCAGGCGGGGTTTTGCGTGTGGCCACCCACCACCAGATCAATGCCCTGGACCGAACGTGCCATTTCCACGTCACCCGGGGCCTGGGTCCCGTGCTTGCCGTTCTCGTAGTGGCCCATATGGGTGGCGGCAATCACAACATCGGCTTGGCTGCGCAACTCAGGGACCAGCTTGGCGGCTTCCTGGATCGGGCTGAGAAACTTCAGATCGCGGATGTTGTCGGGATGCACCATTTTCTGGGTGTCTTCGGTGGTCAAACCCAACACGGCCACCCGCAGTCCACCCAGGTTGAAAATTTTGTAGGGTTCGAACATCCGCTCGCTTCCGCGGTAGATATTGGCCGACAGCATGGGAAAGTTGGCCAACGCACGCTGCATTTTCAAAACCGAGGGACTTTTGTCAAACTCATGGTTGCCCACCGCCATGGCGTCGTAGCCCAGCAGGTTCATGCCCTTGAAGTCGGGTACGGCATCTTGCAGATCGGATTCCGGTATGCCAGTGTTCACATCCCCGCCATCCAGGAGCAGGCTGTAACCCCCGGCGGCGCTGACTTCCTGGCGAATGGTGTCCACCACGGTTTTACGTGCCGCCATGCCGTATTCGCCATCACGGTTTTTCCAGAACCGGCCGTGGTGGTCGTTGGTGTGCAGCACCGTGAGGCGGTAGCTGGTGTCCGGGCGGGTCGGTGGCGTGTGGGTGCAGGCGGATAAGGCCAAAAGGCCGGCAAGGCCTAGGGCAGGTTGCGTGATTTGCATAGGTAGGGATGGCAATGGGACGTTGGTGGGGAGAATACTACTGCCAGTGCCCTCAGGGAGCTGGTGCGCTACACAGATGGGAGGGGGCGGGTAAACTCAGGTTCTTTTAGCCGCACGCGACCGCGATGGTTTGGGAGTTTTTAAAATGGCCGGTTTATCAGCGGGTTCGCCCACGCCACAGGATTTGACGGTTCACAGCCAATCACGCGTGTTGGAGGTGAGTTTTTCCGATGGAGCGCATTTCCGGATTCCGTTTGAGTTGATGCGGGTGTATTCCCCGTCGGCCGAGGTCCAGGGACACGGAGCAGGCCAGGAAACCCTGCAGACCGGCAAGCGCCATGTGAACCTGGAGGCGCTGGAGCCGGTGGGCAATTACGCGGTGCAGCCCCGTTTCTCGGACGGGCATGACAGCGGTATTTTTTCCTGGGATTACCTGTATTTTTTAGGCTCGCAGCAAGCGCGTTTGTGGCAGGATTACGCCGACAAGCTCCAGGCCGCCGGGGTGGAGCGGGACGCCCCCATGCCAGCCAAGGCGGGGCACGGTTGTGCCAACCATTGAAGCCATGCTTTGCTATCAATAACGTAGCTGCTTGCGCACTGTATATGCGGGCTGCAGCCATTTTTAATATAAATTTTTGACATGACAACAACTCACTTTGGTTTTCAATCGGTGGACGAGGCCGAGAAGGCGCGCCATGTGCGCGGTGTTTTTGACTCGGTTGCGCCCAAGTACGACCTGATGAACGACCTGATGTCTGTCGGTCTGCATCGGGTCTGGAAGGCCTACACCCTGCAGGTGGCGAATCTGCACGAGGGGGATAAGGCCCTGGACATTGCCGGGGGTACGGGTGACTTGGCACTGGCGTTTTCCAAGAAGGTCGGGAAAACCGGTCAGGTCGTGCACACCGACATCAATGAAGCCATGCTGCGCACCGGGCGCAATCGCCTGCTGGATGCGGGCGTGGTGCTTCCCACCCTGGTTTGCGACGCCGAGAAGCTGCCATTTCCCGACAACTATTTCAATGTGGTGAGCGTGGCTTTTGGTTTGCGCAACATGACCCATAAAGACGTGGCGCTGGCGGAGATGAACCGTGTCCTCAAACCCGGTGGCAAATTGCTGGTGCTGGAGTTTTCCAAAGTGGCGCCTCCGCTCGAAAAACTCTATGACTGGTATTCCTTCAAAATTCTGCCTACACTGGGCAAACTGGTGGCCGGGGACGATGCAAGTTACCGTTACCTGGCGGAGTCCATCCGCATGCATCCCAGCCAACAAGAGCTAAAGGCCATGATGCACAAAGGTGGATTCGGCCATGTGGATTACCACAACATGTCAGGTGGCGTAGTGGCATTGCATGTTGGAATCAAGTGCTGAGGCTTGTATACATCTAAGTAAGCCTCACCTACAGATATTGGTTTTTTTGGAGACATCATGAAAATTTGGACTTTGGTTTTAACGGCAGTGCTTGCGTTGTCGGGCTTCAATGCTGAGGCCGCCAGGCGATTGGGCGGCGGCAAGTCCATGGGCCAGCAATCCAGCAACGTGACAAAGCGTGAGGCCGCTCCGTCCCAAGGGACGGCCAACGGTGCTGCAGCCAAGCCCGCACCTGCAACACCACCGGTGGCAGCACCCAAAAAGCCTTGGGGCGCCATGCTGGGCGGTTTGGCAGCAGGACTGGGCTTGGCATGGCTGGCCAATTCCCTGGGCTTGGGGGGACTGGGCGCCGGAATTGCGCAGTTCCTGATGTTTGCATTGCTTGCCGTGGGCATCATGATGGCTGTGAGATGGTTTATGCGCAATCGCCGTCCGGCCGTGTCGCAGCAGGCCAGTCCTTTTGCATTTCAAGGTGCGGGCCCTGCGCCCGTATCGGTGTCTGAATCCAAGCCCTACCGCCCTGAAAATGTAGGCAACGATGCCTCTGCACGGCCATGGGAGCGCAACACCATGCCATTCGAGGCGGCACCTGCAGCGTCCGGCTCCATGATCGGCTCCGGATTGGCGGGTTCGCAGTCCTGGGGTGTTCCGGCAGGTTTTGACAGCGAGGGATTCCTCAAAGCCGCAAAAGCCAATTTTGTGACGCTGCAGGCGGCGTGGGACAAATCCGATGTGTCGTCCTTGCGGGCCATGATGACCGATACCATGCTGCGTGAAATTCAAGCCCAGCTGGCAGAGCGTGAGACCCATACGGGGGGCGGCAGCAACCTGACCGATGTGGTCATGATTGAGGCGAGGTTGTTGGGGATTGAAGAGTTGGCCGACGAATACATGGCCAGCGTGGAGTTCTCCGGCATGATCCGTGAGGAGCCATCGGCAGGACCCAGTCCATTCCGCGAGGTCTGGAATATGACCAAACCCCGCAGCGGCCCTGGTGGCTGGTTGGTGGCGGGAGTGCAGGCGCTGCAATAGTCGGCGAAGCGGCCCGCATTCAGGGAATAATAGGGGGCTATGGCAACACAGTCCCCTTTTTCTTTGGTGGAGGGTTTCCTCCAGAATTTCAACCTTCCTATTGCACCGCCCGCTTGGGCGGTGGAAGAGACGCACCGGCGCACGGTGCTGCTGCTCAACCATGTGCTGATGCAGGAGCCCCAGGCCATGGAACGCCTGGCCCGGCAAAAAGGGCGTGTGGTGCTGGCCCAGTGGCGCATGTTCACCTTCAAGCTGCTGGTGACGCCTGCGGGGCTGTTTGATGTGGCTGCTGCCGAGGTGCAAGCCGATCTGACCCTGGAGGTGACCGAAGAATCCCCCTTTGCCATTGCCCAGGCGCTGATGCAGGGCGCTAAGCCCGCAGTGCGGATCGAAGGCGATGTTCAGCTCGCGGCCGATGTGAATTGGCTCGCAGACCATGTGCGTTGGGACATCGAAGAAGACCTGGCGCGCATCATGGGCGATGCACCTGCCCATACACTGGCCCAAACCGCCCGCACCTTTGCGCAGGCGCTGCAGCAATTCGTGGGTGGACGCGCCGCTGCGGCGCGCAGTGGTGGTGACGGACCCGCTGCATGACCCGGCTCTTCCGGGGTGTTTTTATTGTCTGGGTCGTTCTGCGTTACGGGCTGGATGAACTGGTCCTGACCAGCTTCCAGAAGCCGTGGTTGCATGCCTTGTCCCGGCTGGTGTCGGTAGGGCGCAATCTGGATGCGCCGCGGGGGCAGCGCTTGCGCGAGGCGCTTGAGCGTCTTGGGCCCATTTTTGTCAAATTGGGGCAGGTCTTATCAACGCGGCGCGACCTTTTGCCTTTGGACATTTCCGATGAACTGGCGCTGCTGCAAGACCAGGTGCCGCCTTTTGGTTCGGACGTGGCGATTGCCACCATTGAGCGCGCCTTGCGCAAGCCTTTGAACGAGGTGTTCGTTTCCTTTGAGCAACAACCGGTCGCCAGCGCCTCCATTGCGCAGGTGCATTTTGCGGTGCTCAAAGACCGCCAAGGCAAGGAGCGGGAGGTGGCGGTCAAGGTGCTGCGCCCTGGCATGTTGCCGGCGATTGAAAAAGATCTGAGCCTCATGCGCATGATGGCAGGCTGGGTGGACCGCCTGTCTGCCGATGGCAAGCGCCTGCGGCCGCTGGAAGTGGTGGCCGAATTTGACAAATACCTGCACGACGAGCTGGACCTGGTGCGTGAGGCCTCCAGCGCTGCGCAGTTGCGGCGCAATATGGCCGGGCTGGACCTGGTGCTGGTTCCGGAAATGCTGTGGGACTACTGCACCACGGACGTGCTGGTCATGGAGCGCATGCGCGGCGTGCCCATCAGCCAGGTGGAGCGCCTGAAGGCGGCTGGGGTCGACATTCCGAAGTTGGCCCGCGACGGGGTGACCATTTTCTTCACCCAGGTGTTTCGGGACGGCTTCTTCCATGGGGACATGCACCCCGGCAATATCCAGGTCAGCTTGGAGCCCAAGACCTTTGGCCGCTACATTTCTCTGGATTTTGGCATTGTCGGAACACTCACCGAGGTGGACAAGGAGTACCTGGCCCAAAATTTTGCGGCCTTTTTTCGACGCGATTACAAGCGGGTGGCCGAGCTGCATATTGAGTCGGGCTGGGTTCCACCCGGTACGCGGGTCGATGAACTGGAGGCCGGTATCCGTGCCGTGTGTGAGCCGTACTTTGACCGGCCTCTGAAGGAGATTTCGCTGGGCATGGTGCTGATGCGCCTGTTCCAGACGTCCCGGCGTTTCAACGTCGAAATCCAGCCCCAGCTGGTGCTGTTGCAAAAAACACTGCTCAACATCGAGGGCCTGGGGCGCCAGTTGGACCCCGAGCTGGACCTGTGGGCTACGGCCAAGCCGTTTCTGGAAAAGTGGATGCTCAACCAGATGGGGCCGCAAAAGCTGCTGGAGCAACTCAAGGCCCAGTCCCCGCACTATGCCAACCTGTTGCCCGAGTTGCCCATGCTGTTGCGGACCTATTTGAAGCGTGGGGGAGGGGATTCCGGGCAAGCCTTGCAGGAACTGTTGGCGGAGCAAAAGCGCACCAACCGTCTGCTGCAAAGCCTGGTGTCAGCCGTGATTGGCTTTGCCTTGGGCATGGTGGTGATGCAGATTGTGGTTCGGGTCGGGGTTTTTTAGCTGCCGTCTTATAATCGAAGGCTTTGCAACTTGGAATCAGAGCCCTAACGTTATGCCGATTTACGCCTACAAATGCGATGCCTGCGGGTTTGCCAAAGACGTATTGCAAAAAATGTCTGACGCGCCACTGGAAGTTTGCCCTTCTTGTGACAAGCCAGCTTTCAAAAAACAACTGACAGCAGCGGGTTTCCAGCTAAAGGGGTCGGGTTGGTATGTCACGGATTTCAAGGGTGGCAGCGCGCCGTCCACCAGTGTTGCACCGTCGGGCAGTGATGACGCGGCACCTGCGGCTGCAGCGGCACCCACCCCGAAAGCTGCCGATGCGGCACCCGCAGCGGCCACCCCTGCGCCTGCCGCCACCGGCAAATAAGTACCTGCAGCGCTGACACGGGATCCACTGTGCCCTTCAAAAAATACCTGCTCACCGGCCTGATGGTCTGGCTGCCTTTGGCGATCACCCTTTGGGTGTTGTTGTGGCTGGTCGGCATGCTCGATGCGGTGTTTGGCGGCCTTTTGGCGGGCGTGGCTGCCGTGACCCCGGCCAGCATGGGGCCTTCCATTGCGCGGCTGCACAATATTCCTGGCCTGGGTGTATTGCTGGTGGTTTCCGTCATGTTGGCCACGGGTGCGCTGGTGTCCAACGTGGCCGGGCGCTGGTGGGTGACCCAATGGGACCGCTTGTTTACCAATATCCCCATCGTCAAGTCCATCTACAACAGTGTCAAAAAAGTATCCGACACCCTGTTCTCCAGCAACGGCAATGCATTTCGCACGGCCATGTTGATACAGTATCCTCGGCCCGGCACCTGGACCATTGCGTTCCAAACCGGCGTGCCCGGCGGTGAGGTGCAAACCCACCTTGGCGCGGACTTTGTCAGCGTTTACGTGCCCACCACGCCGAACCCGACCAGTGGATTTTTTCTGATGCTGCCCAAAGCGGATGTGATTGAACTGGACATGAGCGTGGATGAGGCCCTGACGTATGTGATTTCCATGGGCTCTGTGGTGCCCAATCCTGTGCTGTCACCCAAATCAGCGCTCTCCAAATAATTTTTATGTAACCCGGTGCCGATACCGGCATCTTGAAAGCAAGCTATGGCCATGCGTTCCCACTATTGCGGTCTTGTGACCGAAGCCCTGATGGGCCAAACTGTTTCCCTGTGCGGATGGGTGAACCGTCGCCGTGACCACGGTGGCGTGATTTTTGTGGATGTGCGCGACCGTGAAGGTTATGTACAGGTCGTGTGCGACCCCGACCGGGCCGACATGTTCAAGGCCGCCGAAGGCCTGCGCAATGAATTTTGTGTCCAGATCAAGGGCCTGGTGCGTGCGCGCCCCGAAGGTACCGTGAATGACAACCTCAAAAGCGGCAAGATTGAGGTTTTGTGCCATGAGCTGACGGTCCTGAACCCTTCGGTCACCCCTCCGTTCCAGTTGGATGACGACAACCTGTCGGAAACCACCCGCCTGACCCACCGCGTGCTGGACCTGCGCCGTCCCTACATGCAAAACAACCTGATGCTGCGTTACCGCGTGTCCATGGAAGTGCGCAAGTTCCTGGATGCCAATGGTTTTGTCGACATCGAAACCCCTATGCTCACCAAGTCCACACCCGAAGGTGCGCGTGACTACCTGGTGCCAAGCCGTGTGCATGACGGCCATTTCTTTGCGCTGCCGCAGTCGCCCCAGCTGTTCAAGCAGTTGCTGATGGTGGCGGGTTTTGACCGCTACTACCAGATCACCAAATGTTTCCGTGATGAAGACCTGCGCGCAGACCGCCAACCTGAATTCACCCAGATCGATATCGAAACTTCGTTCCTGAGTGAAGAAGAAATCCGTGGCATGTTCCAGGGCATGATCACCACCGTGTTCAAGAACACCATCAACGTGGACCTGGGCGAGTTCCCGGTGATGACCTACCAGGAAGCCATGCATGTCTATGGCTCGGACAAGCCCGACCTGCGTGTTAATTTGAAGTTTACCGAAGTCACCGATGTGATGGCCGATGTGGATTTCAAAGTCTTCTCGGGTGCAGCCACCATGAAAAACGGCCGCGTGGTGGCACTGCGCGTGCCCGGTGGTTCTGCCGAAGGGGGCGGCATCAGCCGTGGCGAGATCGATGCCTATACCGAGTTCGTCAAGATCTATGGCGCCAAGGGCCTGGCCTATATCCGCGTCAACGATTTGTCCAAGGGCCGTGACGGCTTGCAGAGCCCCATCGTCAAGAACATCCACGACAAGGCCCTGAACGCTGTGCTGGAGCGCTCCGGTGCGCAAAACGGTGACCTGATTTTCTTTGGCGCCGACAAGGCCAAGATCGTCAACGATGCCATTGGTGCGCTGCGTATCAAGATTGGCCACAGCGAGTTTGGCAAGAAAAACGGCCTGTTCGAAAAAACCTGGCGCCCGATGTGGGTGGTGGACTTCCCGATGTTCGAATACGACGAGGAAGCCCAGCGTTACACCGCCACCCACCACCCCTTCACCGCGCCCAAAGACGGCCATGAAGACTGGATGGTGACGGCGCCCGAGAAATGCATTTCCAAGGGCTATGACATGGTCTTGAACGGCTGGGAAATGGGCGGCGGATCCGTCCGTATCCACCGTGCCGACGTGCAGCAGAAAGTGTTTGACGCACTCAAGATCACGCCCGAAGAAGCGCAACTCAAGTTCGGCTTCCTGTTGGATGCCTTGCAGTACGGCGCTCCTCCGCATGGCGGTTTGGCGTTTGGCCTGGACCGCATCGTCACGCTGATGACCGGTGCCGAGTCCATCCGCGACGTGATTGCCTTCCCCAAAACCCAGCGTGCCCAGTGCCTGCTGACCCAAGCCCCCAGTCCGGTGGACGAGAAGCAGTTGCGCGAGTTGCACATTCGCCTGCGCACACCGGACGCGACCAAAACGGCCTGAGTTTCAGCGCTGGTGCACAATGAAAGGGCGCTGGTCACTGGCGCCCTTTTTTTATGCCTGCACCTTACAAAATTCCAGAATCCGTGCTGGTGGTGATTTACACCCCGGCACTGGACGTGCTGCTCATCCGCCGCACCGAGGCGGACCCAGAGGCCCCCGCATTCTGGCAATCGGTCACCGGCAGCAAGGATGCATGGGAAGAGTCGTATGTGCACACCGCGGCACGCGAGGTGCTGGAGGAAACGGGGATGGACTGCACGCCGGGAACCCCTTTGCACGGGCATTTACAGGACTGGCATTTGGAAAACGTGTACGGAATTTACCCCCGCTGGTTGTACCGCTACGCACCAGGGGTGACCCACAATACCGAACATGTCTTGGGTCTGCAGGTGCCGGTTGCAACCCCGGTACAGCTCAACCCCCGCGAACACACCCATTACCAGTGGTTGCCTTACCTGCAAGCGGCCGAGCTGTGCTTTTCGCCGTCCAATGCCGAAGCCATATTGCAACTCCCGCGATTTGCCCAGGCGCTGCCACCCCACTCAAGACGCACCGTATGACCTCGATCCGCGTGGCGACCTACAACATTCATAAAGGCGTGCAAGGACTTGGTCCCCGGCGCCGACTGGAAATTCACAACCTGGGCCACGCCGTGGAGCAACTCGATGCCGACATTGTGTGTTTGCAAGAGGTGCGCAAGGAGCACCGCCGTGAAGCCCGGTTTTTCGCCCATTGGCCTGAGGTGCCTCAGGCCGAGTTCCTGGCGCCAGAGGGGTATGAGGCGGTGTACCGCACCAACGCGGTCACCCGCCATGGGGAGCATGGCAACGCCATGTTGTCACGCTGGCCGGTTGTCTCGCACCAGCACGAAGATATGTCGGACCACAGGTTTGAGCAGCGTGGACTTTTGCACTCCGAGGTGCGGATCCACGAGCAATCGGTGCACGTCGTGGTGGTGCATTTGGGGCTGATCCGCTCCAGCCGGGTGCGCCAGCTGGCGCAGCTCCAACGCTATATTGCGCGCGAAATACCGAACCACACACCTCTGCTCGTGGCGGGCGATTTCAACGACTGGGGCACTTTGGTGCAAAGTAGCTTGAGGCCCACGGGGCTGCTGGCATTTGAGCATGCACAGGCCCTGACGTTTCCTGCGCGGCTGCCACTGGTGCAGTTGGACTACGTCTACGCCAGGGGGCTGAAGCCACTGGGTTTGCAGGTGCCCACGGGGCGCATCTGGAGTCGCATGTCAGACCATCTGCCCCTGATTGCAGATTTTGAGTTGCCTTCGGCTGGCGCTTAACCGTGCAGCAGATGAAGCCGGGCCACCAGGTACTGCTGTTGCAGGGAGGGGCGGCGTTTTTTCCGGCCCTGGTCGATGCCATCGACAACAGCGTGCATGAGGTCCGCCTGGAAACCTATATTTTCCATTTCGAGGCTTCGGGGGAACGGGTGGCTGAAGCGCTGGTGCGTGCCGCACGGCGGTCCGTGGCGGTGTATCTGGTGATGGATGGCGTAGGAACGCCGGAGGTTCCTGAGGCGTGGGCGCAGCGCTTTGCAGAGGCGGGAGTGCACTGGCACCGTTTTTCCCCCTTGGGCAGTTTGGGGTATTTATTGCCGGTGCGTTGGCGGCGTCTGCACCGCAAGCTGTGCGTGGTGGATGCCCGTGTGGCCTTTTGCGGTGGCATCAATATATTGGATGACTTTGTGGACCCGCACTATGGTCGTCAGGCATCACCCCGTTTTGACTTTGCGGTGCAAGTGTGCGGTCCGCTGGTGGCCGATGCACACCGGGCGGCGAGCCAATTTTGGCGGCGTATGCAGGCCACCCGCCAACTGGAGCATTTGCAGCTGGGGGGGGCGCATGAATTCCTGATGGAATCCATCCAACCCCTGTGCGTACCGGCACAGTTGGCACACGATACCAACGCCCCCCAGAGTGCGGGAGCCATGGCAGCTTTGGTGCTGCGCGACAACGTGCGCAACCGCACGCGTATTGAACGCGCCTACCGCAAGGCCATTGGCGAGGCGCGCCAGGAGGTGCTGATTGCCAATGCCTATTTTTTACCCGGTGGCAAACTGCGCCGCGCATTGATTCACGCGGCGCGCAGAGGTGTGCGTGTACGCCTGCTGCTACAGGGGCGCTATGAATATTTCATGCAATACCATGCGGCCCGTCCTGTGTTCGGCGCCCTGCTGGCGGCTGGCGTGGAGATCCATGAATACTCGCTTGGTTTCTTGCATGCCAAAGTGGCGGTGGTGGATGGGCGATGGGCCACGGTCGGCTCGTCCAACTTGGACCCATTGAGTTTGCTGCTGGCGCGTGAGGCCAATGTGGTGGTGGAAGATGTGCCTTTTGCCCAAACACTGCGCGCCCAACTGACCCAGGCCATTGAATCCCAGGGGGTGCGCTTGGACGCCAGCCTGTATGCGCTGCGCCCCTGGCGGCAACGCTGCCTGGACCGGCTGGCCTATGGTTTGATGCGCCTGGGTTTGTTTTTGACCGGGCGCCGCTATTGATTTGATAGCTGCTTACGCATATTCTATGCGGGCTAGTGGCCAAAAACATTACTAAGCAAAGACTGGTACCATTGTGCCATGCTAATGAAAAAACAGAGCACCATGAACCCTACAGATGCCGACGAGGGAACCCCCGTTTCCGTCAAAATCCGCGAACGCCTGGCGGCTGCGCGCAAACGCTTCCACGCCAACGACAATATTGCAGAGTTCATTGAACCCGGCGAACTGGAAAAGCTGCTCGACGAAGTCGAAGAAAAGATGAAGGGCGTGCTCAGCAGCCTGGTGATCGACACCGAAAACGACCATAACACCGACAACACCGCCCGCCGCGTGGCCAAGATGTATGTCAATGAGGTGTTTCGCGGCCGCTACGTCACCGGCCCCAGTATCACCGAATTTCCCAATGTGGGGCACCTCAACGAGTTGATGATTGTGGGCCCCATCACCGTGCGCAGCGCCTGCAGCCACCATTTCTGCCCGGTGATCGGCAAGATCTGGATCGGCGTCATGCCCAATGAACACACCAACGTGATTGGCCTGTCCAAGTACGCCCGACTGGCGGAGTGGATCATGGGCCGACCCCAGATTCAGGAAGAGGCGGTCGTGCAATTGGCAGACCTGATTCAGGAAAAAACCCAACCCGACGGCCTGGCCATCGTCATGGAAGCCAGCCACTATTGCATGGCGTGGCGCGGAGTCAAGGACATGGACAGCAAAATGATCAATTCGGTCATGCGCGGCGTGTTCCTGAAAGACTCCAACTTGCGCCGCGAGTTCTTGTCCCTGATTCCCCGAAAGGTTTGACGCCATGTTGGTACGTTTGCTCTACGCCAGTCGCGCGGTGGACCCCCGTCCGGAAGCCATTGAGGCCATACTGGCCCAGTCCCGTCAGTACAACCCCACCTGTGGCATCACCGGCATTCTTTGTTACGGCGGTGGCATTTTCCTGCAGGCCATTGAAGGCGGACGCATGGCGGTGAGCGAGCTGTACGGTCATATCCAGAAAGATGTGCGCCACAAGGACGTGGTACTGCTGCACTACGAAGAAATTGCCGAACGCCGTTTCGGGGGCTGGACCATGGGGCAGGTCAATATGTCCAAGATCAATACCAATATTTTGCTCAAATATTCGGAAAAACCCGAATTGAACCCCTATTTGGTCTCCGGTTCCGTTTCTCTGGCCTTGCTGGAAGAACTGATGGCCACCGCATCCATCATCGGACGCGCCTGAACGCCTAGCGCATGCCGGCGTCCGCCCTGGTTCTGGTGGTCTTTGCCGGATTGATTCACGCCAGTTGGAACATCGCGGCCAAGAAAGCCGGTGGTGACGCGCGTTTTGCCTGTTTCACCGCTTTGGTGATGATGGTGTTTTGGGCCCCCGTGGGGCTGTGGTTGGGCTGGCGCCAATTGCCCTCCTGGGGATGGGATGCCTGGACCCTGATTGTGCTCAGCGGTGTACTGCATGTGGTGTATTACGTCGTGCTCTTGCGGGGCTACCGCAAGGCAGATCTGACGGTGGTCTACCCCTTGGCAAGGGGCTCCGGCCCGCTATTGGCCTCCCTGGGCGCGATCGTTCTCTTGGGTGAACACATCTCGGCCTGGGGGTGGGGCGGGGTGCTGGGCGTTGTCTTGGGCGTATTTCTGATTGCCGGTGGCCCGGGGCTGCTGCGCCGGGCACATGACGTCACACAGCGCCGCCGAATCCACGCAGGCCTGCGCTATGGCTTGGCGACGGGGGTGCTGATCGCCAGTTACACCGTGGTCGATGGCTACGCGGTCAAGGTGATGTTGCTGTCGCCGATTTTGGTGGACTATTTCGGCAATTTTGTGCGTCTGGTATTTTTGCTGCCGCCTTTGCTGCGCGACCGTCCTGCCGCGCGGCGTCTGTGGGGACTGCAATGGAAATATGCCTTGCTGGTGGGTATCGTCAGTCCCGTCTCCTACGTGCTGGTGCTGTACGCGGTGCAAGTGGCTCCTTTGAGCCATGTGGCTCCGGCGCGCGAGGTGTCCATGTTGTTTGCAGCCCTGCTGGGCGGCCATTTGCTGGGCGAGGGTGACCGCGTGGGGCGCTTTCTGGGCGCCGCACTCATTGGGGTGGGTGTGATGGCCTTGGCCCATGGGTAGTTGGGTATGACGCTGCTGGTTGGCTGTGATTTCAGCAGCAGCCCCACCCGGCGCAAGCAGATTGTGCTGGCCTATGGCGGCTTGCGCAGCGGGCGCGTGGTGTTGTCGCGTTTGGAGCGGCTGGATTCACTGCAGGCGTTTTCTGCGTGGTTGCACCAGGCCCCAAGCTGGATCGGCGGCTTTGATATGCCTTTTGGCCTGCCCCGTACATTGGTGGAAGCCTTGGGCTGGCCGTTGGAGTGGGAGGCCTGCATGCGGCATTACGCGTCGCTCAGCCGGGCAGACATCCGTGCCTGCTTTGCCGCCTATTGCGATGCACGGCCTGTGGGGGGCAAATTTGCGCACCGCGCCACCGACTTGGTTGCGGGCTCCAGTTCGTCCATGAAATGGGTGAATCCCCCGGTGGCCTACATGCTGCATGCGGGTGTTCCGCTGCTGCTGGAAGCCGGTGTTCGCCTGCCTGGTTTGCATAACGGCAGCGTTCCGCTTGGGGTGGTGGCGCATGAGCGGGTGGCACTGGAGGCGTATCCAGGTATGTTGGCGCGTGAGGTGTTGGGGGGCCGAAGCTACAAAAGTGACGACAAGGCCAAACAAACCAGTGCGCGACTCATTGCACGCAAAGACCTGGTCACGGCGCTGGAGATGGGCGCCACACGCCTGCAACTCCACCTCACGTTAACCCACGCACAGCGTGATGCACTGGTGGAGGATGCCACGGGGGACGCGTTGGACGCGGTGCTGTGCCTGATGCAGGTGGCCTGGGGCCTGGCACAACACTTGCAAGGCGCACCACGGTTCGGACTGCCGCTGGAGATGGACCCTTTGGAGGGGTGGATTCTCAGCGCCTAAAAAAATCTGCCTTAGGCAGCGCGATCAATCACCGACTCTTCAATTTTGGCGGCGAGTTGCGAGACGGCCATGGCTGCCGGGCAACCCGGAGTGCTTTGCATCATCAACTGGCGGCGCATGATGGCCTGGCGTACGGCCTGGTCCACAGGAATGTCACCCATATGGATCAGCCGCACGGGTCTGCCAGGCTCGGAGGTGACAAAACGATCCAGCACCTGTTGCAACTGGGTCGTAATGGCCCGGCCGTCACCCAGGCGCGCGGTCTGGTTGATCACCATGCGGATGTTCTGGCGCTTTTGTTGCCCCACCAGCACCTTGATGGTGGCGTAGGCGTCGGTGAGCGACGTGGGTTCCGGGGTGGCGACCACAATGACTTCGGAGGCCAAAGAAACCGCAAAAAGCACCACGTCAGAGATGCCCGCACCGGTGTCCAGCAGCACGACGTCGTAGTGGGGAATCAGTCCGCTGATGATGCGCAAGAAATCATCACGCACCTCGGTTGTTAAGCGGGAATATTCCACCATGCCCGAGCCTGCAAGCAGCACGGAAAATCCACCGGGGGCCCTGACAATGGCTTCCTCAAGTTTGGCTTTGCCGGTGAAGACATCGTGCAAAGTGACTTTGGGGTACAGATTGAGCACCACGTCCAGATTGGCCAGTCCCAGATCGGCGTCCAATACGAGCACGCGGTGGCCGCGTTTGGCCAGGGCTGCAGCGAGGTTGGCCGACACAAAGGTTTTGCCGACGCCCCCTTTGCCACTGGTAACGGCAATGACTTTCCCCAGGGGTTTGATCGGAACGGAAGTACTGGACTGGTTGGCTCCAGGTGGATTCAACACATCAGACATCAATTGACCCTCTGCATGGTGGCATTGGCCGACCCGGCCGCCCCTTCGGTAGAAACATTTTCGATCCAGGCTGGCTCGCCCAGCGCAAGATGGCCAAACAGAAGATTCTTTTCTTCTGCGCTCACATAAATCGCCTGCTGCTCATCCAGGAAGACACAGTTGCGGCCTTCGGTTTTTGCGCGGTAGAGTTGCACATCGGCACGTTCGGTCCACAGGGCTGCGGTTGAGCGAATCCACTCGGGTGCATAGGCGCCGCCCACACTGACCGTGACCTGGATGATCACGCCAGGCGCAATCTGGATGGCCAGGGATTCGACCGTGTGCCGGATGCGTTCGGCCACCATGGCACCATACGAGGTCTGGCAGTTCGGCAAAATGATTGCAAACTCTTCACCACCATACCGTGCCACCGTATCCATGGGGCGAATGCATTTGGCCAGGGTTCTGGCAACGGCCTGCAGCACCAAATCGCCGGCCTGGTGGCCGTGGGTGTCATTGACCTTTTTGAAATGGTCGATGTCAAGCATCAACAGCAGTGCCGGTTCGCCAGAGCGTGCTACAACGTCAATGACGCGGTCTTGTACCGTGCGGAAATGCCGCCGGTTGGCCAACCCCGTCAGGGGGTCTTTGAGTGAAAGTTCGCACAGGCCGTCAATGACCCCTTGCAGGTAATCCGTCGCAGATTTTTCCGGGGATGGGAGGGTGATGGCCATTTCCCGATCCAGCAGCGCGCGTGCACCATCCAACTGCAATTGTTGCAATTCAATGTGGGATGCGGATGTTTTGGAAGCCACTGTTTATATCAAGAATGAGCGGGTAAAGTCTAACAGGAAGCACCTCCATATTGGCACGCAAGGGCGGTCTGTTGCGCGGGCAATTGGCAGGTTTTTGAGGGGTATATCTCGTGATAAATGCACCGGCAACGTTATCACTCACTGGCGGCGTGTTGCTGTCCGCAAACCGTGCAACTTGGGTTGCGAGGCGCACGCACCTCGGTCCACTCCATGCCGCGGCCATCCAGCATCAGGAGCCGTCCGGCCAGACTTCTGCCAACACCGGTTAAAAGCTTAAGCGCCTCGGCAGCCTGCATGGCACCAATGATGCCCACCAGGGGCGCAAAGACACCCATGGTAGAGCAGCGTGCCTCCTCAAATCCGGCATCTTCAGGGAATACACAGGCGTAGCATGGTGATACCGGGTTGCGCGGATCGTAGACGCTGATTTGTCCGTCAAATTGGATGGCTGCGCCCGACACCAGCGGTTTTTGATGGCGCACACATGCGGCGTTGACGGCATGCCGGGTTTTGAAGTTGTCACAACAGTCCAGAACCACGTCGGCCTGTGCCACCCACTGGTCCAGCCATTGTGCGTCTGCACGCAGGGCATGGGCCGTGACTTGCAGCAGGGGATTGAGCGCTTGCAGGGTGCACGCGGCAGAGTCGACCTTGGGGGTTCCCACGCTGGCCGTGGTGTGGGCAATTTGCCGTTGCAAGTTGGTCAGGTCGACTGTGTCGTGGTCCGCCAGGGTGATGTGCCCGACACCGGCGCAGGCCAGGTACATGGCGGCGGGCGAACCCAAGCCACCCGCACCAATCACCAGTGCATGCCCCTGCAAAATACGCGTCTGCCCCTCAATGCCAATGTCATCGAGCAAGATGTGACGCGAATAGCGCAGCAGTTCGTCGTCCTGCATGGGCGTCTAATTGTCTTTTTTCTCTTCCTTGCGTTCCACAAGGGTTTTGCTCACCAGAACCGGATGGCCCTTGAGGCGGTTGATGGCTTGCGCCAACTGGAAGTCCTTGTCGGATCCGAATTCGGGCGGACGGCGTTCTGCCACCGGTTTGCGTGATTCTTCTTCCAGCCGCTTGATGGCGTCTTCCCGTGCTTTTTCGCGCGCTTCGTCTTTTATCTCTTCGCCTTGGCCGCTGCCCAGGTGTTTTTCCAGGTCTGCTTCCCGCATCCGCAGTGCCGCGTAGGGACTGCCTTCCGCGGTGTCGTCCAACATCACGTCAGGCACGATGCCCTTGGCCTGGATGGATTTTCCGCTGGGGGTGTAGTAGCGTGAGGTGGTGATCTTCAGACCGGTGTCTGGCCCCAGGGGGCGGAAGGTTTGCACCGAGCCTTTGCCAAAGGTCTGGCTACCCATGATGGTGGCGCGTTTGTGGTCTTGCAGGGCGCCAGCCACAATTTCACTGGCGGAGGCCGAGCCCTCATTGACCAGCACGATCAGCGGCACTTTTTTCAACCCGGAGGGCAGGGACTTGAGCGGGTCTGTTCCGCTGCGTCCCAGGTAGTCTTTTACCGTGGCTTTCAAAATCTGCTTGCTCTCGGGGGTCTGGCCGTTGGTGGACACCACGGTGACGTTTTCGGGCAAGAAGGTGGCAGACACGGCCACGGCCGCATTGAGCAGGCCGCCCGGGTCATTGCGCAGGTCCAGCACCAAGCCCCTGATTTTGGGGTCTTGCTTGTAGACCTCGCCGAGCTTCCTGGCGAAGTCCTCAACGGTGCGCTCCTGGAACTGGCTGATGCGTATCCAGGCATAACCCGGCTCCACCACTTTGCCGCGCACCGATTGCTGCTTGATTTCTTCGCGCACGATGGTGACCGGGAAGGTGTGGTTCTCGTCCTTGCGGTAAATGGTGAGCAGAACCTTGGTGTTGGGCTCGCCACGCATGCGCTTGACGGCTTCGTTCAGCGATAGCCCTTTGACGGCCGTGTCGTCGATTTTGGTGATCAGGTCGTTGGTTTTGAGACCAGCGCGGAATGCCGGGGAGCCTTCGATGGGGGAGACCACCTTGACCAACCCTTCTTCCTGGGTGATCTCGATGCCCACTCCGACAAACTTGCCGGAGGTGCCTTCTTTGAACTCTTTGAACGACTTCTTGTCGAAATACTGGGAGTGTGGGTCCAGGCTGGACACCATGCCGGAGATGGCATCGGTGATCATTTTCTTTTCGTCGACCGGTTCTACATAGTCACTCTTGACCATGCCAAAAACGGCGGCGAGTTGCTGCAACTCTTCCAGCGGCAGTGGCGCCATGGTGCTGCGCGCAACTGTTTGAAGTGAAACCGTGGTCAATGCACCAGCGACAACGCCTACCGCAACCCAACCCGTAATTTTCAATTTGTGACCCATAGGTAATCCTCTATCACTTCAATATACACCTTGGAGGCGATGGCTGAACTTGAGTTTCCGCATTTGAGGGCACACAGGCCCTCTTTATAGCGTTGCAGAGAATCTTTACTTACGCTTTACCTTGGGAGGCTACCGCCGCAGCCGCTTTGGCCGCGGCTTCTGCGTCACCCAGGTAATAGTGGCGAATCGGTTGCAGCTGTGCATCCAGTTCGTAGACCAGCGGGATGCCGTTGGGGATGTTGAGGCCCACGATGTCATTGTCGGAAATTTTGTCCAGGTATTTGACCAGTGCCCGGATGGAGTTGCCGTGTGCGGCCACCAGAATGCGCTTGCCAGACAGAATGGCGGGGGCCATGGATTCATTCCAGAAGGGCAGCACGCGCTCGACCGTGTCTTTGAGGCATTCGGTCAATGGAATTTGTTCTGGCTTCAGAGCGGCGTAGCGCAGGTCATTGCGCTCACAACGCGGGTCAGAGGATTCCAGGGCAGGGGGCGGGGTGTCATAGCTGCGGCGCCACACCAGCACCTGGGCATCGCCGTATTTGCGTGCGGTATCGGCTTTGTCCAGGCCCTGCAAGGCGCCGTAATGGCGTTCGTTCAGGCGCCAGGAATGCTCCACCGGCAGCCAGGTGCGGTCCATCTCGTCCAGGCAGTGCCACAGCGTGCGGGTGGCCCGTTTGAGGACACTGGTGTAGGCCACATCAAATTCGTAGCCATCGGCCTTGAGCAGCCGCCCGGAGTTTTTGGCTTGTTCAATGCCGGTGGGGGTCAGGTCCACATCGGTCCAGCCGGTAAAGCGGTTTTCAAGATTCCAGGTGGATTCGCCGTGGCGAACGAGAACAAGTTTGTACATGGTGCGTGGATCAAAGCAGGCAAGGGAGCCGCGGACTTCGGCGGCAATCGGATCTCCATTCTAAAATGGCGGGCTGGCTTTTACGTAATGGTCGGGTAACTAACAAGGAACAAAGTGAAATTTATTCTCGATAACTGGATGTTGATCTCGATTGCGGTGGTGTCCGGGGTGCTGCTTTTAATGCCGGTGATTCAGGGCGCAGCAACGGCCGGTTTGAGCCCTGCCGGTGCAGTGCAGTTGATCAACCGTGAAAAAGCCGTGGTGATTGATATTTGTGAACCCGCTGAGTTTGCGGCAGGCCATTTGGGGGGAGCCAAGAACATTCCCTTGGGTGAACTGGAGGCCAAACTGGGTGCGGCAGTTAAGAACAAAGCATTACCCCTGATTTTGGTGTGCCAGTCGGGTGCACGCTCCGCCCGTGCTGTGGCCATTGCCAAGAAACTCGGCTACGTGCAGGCCCAATCTCTGGGGGGCGGGCTCTCCGCCTGGAAAGCGGCTAACCTCCCGGTTGAAAAGGCCTGATCATTTCTCCCATTTGCCGTTAAAGGTTGTCTTTCATGCAAGCTGTCAAGATGTACACCACCGCTGTCTGCCCCTATTGTGTGCAGGCCAAGCGCATTCTCAAATCCAAAGGCGTGGAGTACATCGAAGAAGTGCGCGTGGATGCCAACCCCGAAGAGCGTGTGAAAATGATGGAGGTCACAGGCCGACGCACCGTACCCCAGATTTTTATCGGGCTCACCCACGTGGGTGGTTGCGACGACCTGATGGCACTGGACAGCCAGGGTGGTTTGGTGCCTTTGCTCCATACGGTGTAAAAGCTGCTGGCGTGCGGCGGCCCGAAGGGCTCGGCCTGACATAATTCCCGGTTGACGAATTTTCGTTGTGTTCACCCGTCTGGCGGTTTTGGGCGGGGTTTTTGCTTACTTTGAAAGAATTTTTCCATGGCTGATCAAGCTCCCGTATTCCAGATTCAACGCGTTTACCTGAAGGAGGCTTCCCTGGAGCAGCCCAATTCTCCAGGCATCTTGCTGGAGCAGGAAAACCCTTCGGTAGATATCCAGCTGGGCGTGGAAGCGACGCCTGTGGCCGAAGGCATTTTTGAGGTGTGCGTGACCGCCACGGTGCAGACCAAGATCAAGGACAAGACGGTATTTTTGGTCGAAGCCAAACAAGCCGGCATTTTTGAAATCCGCAACGTGCCGCAAGAGCAACTCGCCCAGATCATGGGGATTGCCTGCCCGCAAATTGTGTACCCCTACCTGCGTGGCAATGTGGCTGATCTGATCCAGCGCGGCGGTTTCCCGCCTGTGCATTTGTCGGAAATCAACTTCCAGGCCATGTACGAGCAGCAGCAGGCCGAAGCTGCAGGCGCCGCAAGCACCAGCCTGCCGCAGTAAATTTTTAAGCCTTTTATGCCTCTAGCCCGCGTATTCATTGCGTAAGCAGCTATGAAAATAATAGTACTTGGAGCGGGCGCCTGGGGCACCGCGCTGGCGGTTAGCGCCAGTAGCAACCCCCAGGCACAGCACCAGGTCACGCTATGGGCGCGCAATTCGGAGCAGGCGAGTGCCATGTCGCTGCAGCGCGAAAACAGGCGCTATCTGCCGGGTATTTTTTTTCCACCGAACCTGCATATCACCTCGCAAAGCGGGTCTGCGCTGGCCTCTTTGGCGGAACAGCACGATGTGGTCATCGTGGCTTCCCCCATGGCAGGGCTGCGCGGTTTATTGGGTGAACTGGGCCTCCTCTCGGTTCCTGTAGCCTGGCTGTGCAAGGGCTTTGAGGCGGGTATCGGTGATTGCCCCGGCCTGTTGGGCCATGAGGTGCAGGCGCAGGTGGCGCCAGGTTTGACGGCGGGGGTGCTCAGCGGCCCCAGTTTTGCCCAAGAGGTGGCGCAGGGCCAGCCGACCGCCCTGGTGGCCGCCAGTGTGCACGCGTCGGTGCGTGATGCCCTGGTGCATGCCTTTCACAGCCCCACTTTGCGCGTGTACGCCAATGACGATGTGGTGGGCGTGGAGGTGGGCGGGGCCGTTAAAAATGTGCTGGCCATTGCCACGGGTCTGTGTGATGGCCTGCAATTGGGGTTGAATGCCCGCGCCGCGCTCATCACACGGGGTTTGGCAGAGATGACGCGTTTGGGGCTGGCCCTGGGCGCCCGGGCGGAAACCTTCATGGGCCTGAGCGGGTTGGGCGACCTGGTGCTCACCGCCACCGGTGACCTGTCGCGCAACCGGCGTGTCGGGCTGGCACTGGCGCAAGGCAAGACACTGCAGCAGGCGGTGAACGATTTGGGCCATGTGGCCGAAGGCGTGTACTGCGCCCGCACCGTGGTGCAGCGCGCCCACAGTCTGGGCGTGGAAATGCCGATCGCCCAAAGTGTGGTGGATTTGCTGGACGGCCGCGTTCAACCGGCGCAGGCCGTCGCCACCCTGATGGGGCGCGAACCGGCCGCCGAGGGCAGCTAAACCGCGCCCCGACCGCGCAACACGTCAGCCTTTGGCCACTTTGGCCGCGATGTGGGCCAGGGCCTCTTCCACCTGGTCGACCAGAATCAGGCAAAGCTCCCCGGCCTGAAGTTTGTCCATGGCGGTGTTAATCGCCAAAAATTCGCCACGGATTTCCGTGAAGCTGGTGGTGCGGCGCGCCTGGGCCAGGCCTTCGCGTAAGAGCGCAATGACCTCGCCGTCCTGGCGGCCACGCTGGCACTGGTCTTCAAACAAAACGACCTCGTCAAAAGCGTCGCCCAGAATCTGGGTTTGCTGGCGTATGTCCTGGTCGCGCCGGTCGCCCGCTCCGCTGATGACCACCGAGCGACGCGTGGCAGGCATACCCTCCACTGCGCTGACCAGGGCCACCATGGCGTCCGGGTTGTGGCCGTAGTCTGCGATCACGGTGGCGCCCCGGTGCTGGAACAGGTTAAAACGCCCCTGCGCGTTGTCGTTGGCGTTGGAAAAGCCGGTCAGCCCGCGGCGAATGGTGGTCCAGTCCACCCCCAGCGCCCAGGCGGCTGCCAAGGCAGCCATCACGTTTTCCACCTGGAAGCTGATGACTCCGCCCAGGGTCACCGGGATGTCGGCGAGCGCGATGGCTTGCTGCACGTCGCCTTTCACGGCCATCAGGTGGCCCTGGTCCACGTACACCACCGCATGGCCCTGCGCACGGTGCGTGGCAATCACCGGGTGAAATTTGTCGCGTGCAAAAAATGTGACCGCTCCTTTGCATTTGCCCGCCATGGCGGCCACGATGGGGTCGGCGGCATTGAGCACCGCTGTGCCCGAGGCCGCCACGTTCTGAACGATCACCCGCTTGAGGACTGCCAGTTCATTGACCGTGGTGATGTAGTTCAGGCCCAGGTGGTCGCCGCTGCCCACATTGGTGACCACGGCCACGTCGCAGCGGTCAAAGGCCAGGCCCTCGCGCAACACGCCACCGCGGGCGGTTTCCAGCACGGCTGCGTCGACATCGGGATGCAGCAGCACGCTGCGGGCACTCTTGGGGCCGCTGCAGTCGCCGGTGTCAATACAGTCACCCCCAACATACACACCATCGGTGTTGGTCATGCCGACGCACATGCCGTTTTGTGCCAGCAGGTGAGAAATCAGACGCACCGTGGTGGTTTTTCCGTTGGTGCCGGTCACGGCCACGATGGGGATGCGGCCGTCTTGTCCGCTCTTGAACATGCTCGAAATAATGGCTTCGCCGACGGCCCGGCCCTTGCCAAAAGAGGGTGTCAGGTGCATGCGCAGGCCCGGCGCGGCGTTGACCTCGACGATGCCGCCGCCCTGGTCTTCGATGGGGCGCAGAATGCTGTCGCACACCACGTCCACGCCACACACGTCCAGACCCACCATGTGCGCAGCTGCAATGGCGCGGGCTGCGACCTCGGGATGCACGTCGTCGGTCACGTCGGTGGCCGAGCCACCGGTGGACAGGTTGGCGTTGTTGCGCAGATTGACGCGCTGCCCTGGTGCGGGAATGGATTCTGCGGTGAATCCCTGGGTCGCCAGGCAGGCGCGGGCGATGTCGTCAAAGCGGATTTTGGTCAGCGAGGTGGCGTGGCCTGCGCCGCGTTTGGGGTCCAGGTTCACCTGATCCACCAGTTCGGTGATGGTGTGGACGCCATCGCCCAGCACTTTGGGCGGGTCACGGCGCGCGGCAGCCACCATTTTGTCGCCCACCACCAGCAGGCGGAAATCGTTGCCCGGCATGTACCGTTCCACCAGAATATCGTCACGAAATTCGGAAGCGGCGGCAAATGCCGTGACCAATTGTTCCTGGGTCGTGATGTTGACCGTGACGCCTTTGCCCTGGTTGCCGTCGTTGGGTTTGACTACGACGGGCAGGCCGATCTCCAGTGCGGCCCGCCAGGCGTCGTCTGCATCGGTGACCGCCCGTCCGTTGGGAACGGGCACGCCGGCGGCGGCCAGCAGCTTTTTGGTGAGGTCCTTGTCCTGCGCAATGGCCTCTGAAATGGCGCTGGTGATGTCCATTTCGGCGGCCTGAATGCGCCGTTGTTGGCTGCCCCAGCCCAGGCGCACCATGCTGCCCTCCGTCATGCGGCTGAACGGAATGTTGCGTGCCACGGCCGCATCCACGATGGATCCGGTGCTGGGCCCTAAGCGCACGTCTTCGTCCAACTCGCGCAACTGCGCCAGGGCATGTGCCAAATCAAACGCTGTGTCTTCCAGCGCCGACTGGCACAGGGATTGGGCCAACTCCAGGGCCAGGCGGCCTACCTCTTCTTCGCTGTACTCCACCACCACCTGGTACACCTGGGCCTCTACTGTGGGGGTGGTACAGCTGAATGTGACGGGACAGCCCGCTTGCGCCTGCAGCCCCAAGGCGGCCAATTCCAGTACGCGGGCCATGGGAATGGTGTCGTCGTGGCCGGTGGGTTGGAACGGGCTGATCTCGGGAAAGCGTGCCCGCAGGCGCGTCTCGAATCCGGCAATTTTCCCGACGGAGCATTCCTGCGTGCTGCATGCCACCACGGACTGGATGGCCGTGTGGTGGCTCCACAGGTTGGGGCCGCGCAGGGCTCTGATGCGTGTAACTTCCATGGTCTGCTCAGTAAGGGGTTTTTTTGTGGTTGGACTCGAAGGTGTGAAGGCCCGCAGCGATCAATTCTGGTGATATATCCAGCGCCCAGGCGGCGGCCACGGCGGCCATCACCATTTCTGGCTGTGCTGCTTTGGCCGGCTTGAGCGACGCCAGGGGCAGCAAGGGCGTTTCCTGCGGACCCTGGGCCAACACGATGGCGCCGTTGCGAATAAACACCACGCGCTCCCCCGCACTGCGGTGCTGCGCCACGGTGGTTTGGTCCGGGTCCAGGCTGTAGAAAATCACCTTGCCGTCGCAAAGTGCTGCCATTTCCACCACCTGGGGGTCCGCTGCATTGAGCACGGCAGTGCCACTGGGCAGCACCACGTCCACCTGGGTACGGGCCACTTTGTAGGTCTGCTCCGCATCCAGAATGTCGAAGTGGGCCAGGGGGGCTTCCCAGTTGGCGTCGGTGACAATGCCGACCGAACATTTGTCGTAGGCCAGGCCTTCGCCCAGAATCATCTGGCTGGAGTTCTCGAACACGGCGGCCTGCACGGAGCGGTTGATCAAAATGCGCTGGCCAGCTTCCCAATGCGCGCAGTCGCTGGCGACGACCCGCCGACCGTCCAGGTACAGCCCTTCGCTGCAGGCCAGGCCCACATGTTTGCCACTGATGTGGACCAGCCAGGCCACCAGACGCGCGATGCGGCCGGTGTTTTGGGTGCCGGTGACGCCAATGATGGGAATACGGCCGTCTTTTTCTGTCCCGAACAAATGCTCAACGATGGCTTTTCCTACGGGGCGGCCATCGCCTTCGGCGGGTTTGATATGGGCAAGCAGGCCTGGGCTGGCATTGACCTCAATGACTGCCCCGCGCTGGCTCTTCATGGGGCGGGAAACGTCCTCCAGCACCATATCGACCCCAGCGATATCCAACCCGACGATGCGTGCTGCCAGTGCGGCCACGGCGGCTACGGTCGGGTGCACGGTGTCGCTGACATCAAAAGCGACATTGCCATTGCGCTGGATCAGCACCCGCTGGCCCTTGGCCGGGGTGGACTCGGGAGTCAGCCCTACGCGTTCCAGTTCCAGGAGAATTTCAGCACTTTCGCTGGGGGTGACCTTGTTCAGTGGCGCCTCTTCACCGCTACCGCGACGTGGATCAATGTTGATTTGCAAATCTGCCAGCGCATTGATGTTGGAGATTCCATCACCCACGACCCAGCAGGTCTCACCACGGGCTGCCGCCACCACGCGTTTGCCAACCACCAGCAAGCGGTGCTCATTGCCGGGGATAAACCGTTCCACGATGACGCTGCCGCCGCCCTTGCGGTGGGCCAGTTGAAATGCGGCGTGCACATCTGCCTGCGTGCACAAATCCAAAGACACGCCACGCCCGTGGTTGCCGTCGTAGGGTTTGACAGCAACGGGCAGGCCGATGTCCAGGGCTGCGGTCCAGGCATCGTCGGCATTTTTCACCAGTTGGCCCTCGGGCACCGGTACACCGCAGGACCGCAGCAAGGACTTGGTCAGGTCCTTGTCGCAGGCAATTTCCTCGGCTATGGCCGATGTCTGGTCGGTTTCGGCGGTCCAGATGCGGCGCTGGGCAATACCGTACCCCAGTTGGACCAGGTTCCCGTCGGTCAGGCGAATGGAGGGAATACGCCGGTCGGTGGCCGCATCGACGATGTGGGCGGTACTGGGGCCCAGACACAGCGAATCGACGTCATCGCGCAACCGGGCTACAGTGGCATCCAGGTCGTAAGGCGTGTTGTTGATGGCGGCCATGACCACATCGCGCGCTGCCGTCAATGCCGCACGGCCTACCGTCTCCTGCCGCGTGCGAAACGCAATTTTGTAGACGCCGCGTTGGGAGGTCTGGCGAGCCTTGCCAAAACCGGTGCGCATGCCGGCCAGGTTTTGCAGCTCCAGCGTGACGTGTTCCATGATGTGGGCCGCCCAGGTGCCTTCGCGCACCCGCTGCAAAAACCCGCCCCGCACGCCGGGGCTGCAATGGTGTTCGATCAATCCTGGCAACCAGGCCGTCAACCGCTCGTAAAATCCGGGGAGGGTGTTGGAGGGAAAGTCTTCCAGTTCACCAATGTCAACCCAGGCTTCAATGACCGGGCGATACGTCCAGATGTTGGGGCCACGAAGGTGTGTCACCCGAAGAATTTCAATGTTTTTCTTGGTCGTCATGGCTGGTCGTGAATGATGCAGTCCACCGTTGTTGCGCTGCATGCGTTGTGTATTCTCGCTTGCCACTGGCACAGGGCTTGTAAGCGCGGTGAGCGGGCGTAGTATGGCTAGGTTAAGTCTGACGCAATCTCAGGGTGCTGCACTTCGGTGCTTCGTGCCGCCGGTGCTAAAAAGTAATTTCATAAAAATCTGCCGTTCTAAATGACTATTGAAACCTCTGTGGCTGCGGTCTTGCCGGGTGAACTCACTTCCTTGTGGCAAGACCAGGTGCATGCACAACTGCACCCGAATGAAAACGTTTTAGCGACACTGGAGGTTGACCTGGACACCCGCTTGCACTTTGTGAAAGGTGTCATCGTGGTCACCAATGAACGGCTGCTCAGTTGTGCCGAGGGGCAATCCACCTGGCAGCAATGGGCCTATCAGAAAGGCATGGCCTTACACCACCATGACCATGCCGGGGTGGGGCATCTGGACCTGTTGGATGAGCACGGCTTACAGGCCACCTGGCGCTTCACGCTGGGGCAAAACCTGCATGCCATCCGCCTGGTCGATCATTTTGGCGCCCAACTGCAAAGCCATGTGTCTGGCCGCCCTTTGGCGCCAGCCCTGAAAAATAGCTGCCCTACCTGCAAGGCCGCGCTGGAGCCTGAGCAGGAAGAGTGTCCTATTTGCACCAAGGTGATCCATACACCTCCGTCGACCTGGACGCTGTTTCGGTTGTGGCGCTTTGCCAAACCCTACCGTGGGCAATTGTTGCTGGGGTTTGTACTCATGCTCTTGGGCACTGCGGCCAGCCAGGTGCCGCCCTACCTCACTATTCCCTTGGTGGACCAGGTTTTGATACCTTTTCAGAACGGGCAACACATCGAGCCCGGCACCATTGCCTGGTACCTCTCGGGTTTGCTGGCGTCCGGTGTGTTGGCCTGGGGCTTGAGTTGGGCCAAAACCTACATTCTGGCCTTGGTTTCCGAACGCATTGCGGCCGATTTGCGCACCACCACCTACGAGCATTTGCTGCGCTTGTCGCTGGAGTACTTTGGCGGCAAACGCACCGGAGATCTGCTGTCGCGCGTGGGCAGCGAGAGTGACCGCATTGCGGTGTATCTGTCGCTGCACCTGACCGACTTTGCCAGCGATGTGGTCATGATTGTGATGACGGCTGTGATCCTGTTTTCCATGAACCCGTACCTGGCCCTGATTACGTTAGTGCCTTTGCCGTTCATTGCCTGGATGATCCATTTTGTGCGTTACCGGCTGCGCACGGGCTTCGAAAAAATCGACCGGGTGTGGGGCGAGGTGACCAATGTGCTGGCCGACACCATTCCCGGCATCCGGGTGGTCAAGGCCTTTGCCCAGGAGCAACGCGAGGCCAAGCGCTTTCGCGAAGCCAACAAACACAATTTGCTGGTTAACGACCGTATCAACAAAATCTGGTCGCTGTTTTCGCCCAGTGTCTCCCTGCTGACCGAGATGGGATTGTTGGTGGTGTGGGGTTTCGGCATCTGGCAGGTGGCCCATGGCCAGATCACGGTGGGCATGTTGCTGGCGGCCATTGCCTACATCGGCCGTTTTTACGGGCGACTGGACTCCATGAGCCGCATTGTGTCGGTCACGCAAAAGTCGGCGTCTGCCGCCAAGCGTATTTTTGACATCCTGGACCACGTCTCCAGCGTGCCCGAACCCGTGCAGCCGGTGCCGATGGGCAAGGTGCAGGGGCGCATTGAAGTGCGTGAAGTCGGTTTTCGTTACGGCAACCGGGAAGTTAACCGGGGCATCAGCCTGACCATTCAGCCCGGTGAAATGATTGGCCTGGTAGGCCACAGCGGCTCGGGCAAAAGCACTTTGGTGAACCTGATTTGCCGTTTTTACGACGTCTCCGAAGGGGCGATCCTGGTGGATGGCGTGGACATCCGTTCCTATGCCATTGCCGATTACCGGCAAAACATCGGCCTGGTGCTGCAGGAGCCCTTTCTGTTTTTCGGCACCATTGCCGAGAACATCGCCTACGGCAAGCCGCACACCACGCGTGCCGAGATCATTGCCGCAGCACGCGCGGCCCATGCCCACGAATTCATCCTGCGGTTGCCGCAAGGGTATGACTCCATGGTGGGGGAGCGCGGCCAGGGCCTGTCGGGTGGCGAGCGCCAGCGCATCTCGATTGCGCGGGCGCTGCTGATTGACCCGCGCATTTTGATTCTGGACGAAGCCACCTCGTCGGTGGATTCTGAAACCGAAAAAGAAATCCAGAAAGCCCTGGAAAACCTGGTGCAAGGCCGCACCACCATTGCCATTGCCCACCGCCTCTCCACTCTGCACCGGGCCGACCGCCTGGTGGTGCTGGACCGGGGGCGTGTGGTGGAAGAGGGCACGCACGATGCACTCATGGCCCAAGAGGGCGCTTACTTCAACCTCTACCAGGCGCAGGCGCGCAATATGGACGTGGATATGGATGCCAACAAGGAGGAAAGCCAATGAACGCCCCCAGCACTCCAAGCCCCGATGCGTCTGTTCCGGCCCCCGCGCTTGCTTCTGCCGACACCTTTGTACTGGAGCGCAATGCCTTTGGGAAACTGGTGCTGACCTCTGCACAGGGGGGGCGTTTTGAAGGCGTGGTGCCGGTGCGGGCTTTCCCGGTGCAATCGCCCCAGGACGGCATCGCCATCGTGAACCTGGAGGGGCGCGAAGTGGCCTGGGTGGATCAACTCGCCCAGCTGCCTGAGCCTGCCCGATCACTGATCCAGGAAGAACTGGCAACCCGTGAATTCATGCCCGTGATTGAAAAAATTGTGTCGGTGACCAGTTTCTCCACACCGTGCACCTGGACCGTGGAAACCGACCGTGGCCGCACCGAATTTGTGTTGCGCGGCGAAGAAGATATTCGCCGCGTGGGCGCAGACGGCGCCTTGCTGGTGGCGGACTCCCACGGCATCCAGTTCCTGATTCGCGACCCTATGGAATTGAACACGGCCAGCCGCAAAATTCTGGACCGGTTTTTGTAGCCCTTTCGGGTGCAAGTGGGGGAATGCTTATTTGATGTACTGCCGTTGGATGGCGTCGATCTTTCCCTCGCGGCGCAGTTTGTCGATGGCCGCTTGCAGGCCTTTCACCAGAGCGGCATCTGAGTTGAGGTTGAGCGCAAAGTAGTAAGCGCCGCCGTCGGTCAGCTTCATCAGCTTGCTGACGGTGCTTGGCGCAATACCGGCATTGCGCAGGTTCCAGGCCATGCCAACTTCCGTGTCGACCATCGCATCCACCGAGCCGTTGGTCAGCGTCCTCAATACGTCGGCGTTGGAGCTTTGCACCGTGAACGCCGAAGGTGGCACACCGACGGCCTCCAGATCCTGCTGGGCTGCTTCCTCGCGCACGACGCCGATACGGATTTTCGCAAGGTCCTTGAAGTCGCGCACGGACTGGGTTTGCGCGGTGTTGCCATAGACCCAGGTGGTGCGTGGCAAGATGGGGCCGACCCACAAAAATTCTTTTTCACGCGAGGGTTTGCGTGCGGTGGTGTAGACCACGGTATTGGGGACGTGGCTTGCGGTTTTGTAGGCCCGCGCCCAGGGAACGACCTGAAAAGTGCACTGCAACTTGGCAATGGCACAGGCTGCCCGCAGAATATCGGTGGAAATGCCCTTGACTTCCTTACCCTCTGCATAGTTGTAGGGTGGCCACTCCTCGGTGTAGGCCGCCAGTGGGGTGGCCCATGCGCAGGGCAGGGCGCACAGCCCGAACAGGGCACCAAGCCCCGCTTTTTTTCCACGAAGCAGTACGGTCACACCATCTCCAGCAAGAGGTATCCAAGAACAAAGGTCACGCGCACACCGCCTGGCGTCGCGAAGTGGCGGTCATAGTCGGCGGTCAACGCCTGTATTTCGCCGCGGGTCAAGGGCCGCTCACCCTGCGAGACGTCTCCGCCCGTGACCCCCATGGCGTGCAAACTGCGCAGCACCTCCAGGGCGCAGGCCTGGTCGTAATGGGACGTTGCCTGCTCCAGCCGTCGAATGCGTGCACCAGGAATGGCATTTGCGGCGCATTCCAATGCGTTCAGCGTGGGCAGGCGGCCTTTGGCCGGGTTGTGTGGGACAGCGGACCTGCGAGCGGCATGCAGCTCGCCCAGGGTGCCGTCCAGCATGATGCCAATGGCCATCCATCCGCCGGGGCGGCACATCTTCGCCACATGGGCGATGCCTTCAGAAAACGGCTGCAACCATTGCAGGGCGCTGCTGCTGACGACCAGATCAAAGGGCCGATCCGCCTGAAAAGAAGCCACATCGCCTTGTACAAACCGTGCACGCGGGTCGCTGGAAAACGCTTGACGGGCTTGGTGGAGCATGCCGGGCGCGATATCCACCCCCAGGAGGTCTGCTTCAGGCCAGCGGTGTCTGGCCAGGGCAAGCAAGCGCCCCGGCCCGCAACCGGCATCCAGAATGCTGCCTGCTTCGGCCGTTGCGGGAACCAGGTTCAACACCCGGTGGGCCACCTGGTCTTGCATGTTGGACACCGCGGTATAGGTGTTGGCGGCGGCGGAAAAACGCGCGCCGATGTTGTTGCCTGGACTGCGCTGCATAAAAAGCGGGCTTGGCGCGCTCAATTTTCAAAAGTGTGGCGGCAGATTGCCGTCACACTTCCAGGTTGTCAATCAGCCGGGTGGCCCCCAGCCTTGCCGCGGCCAGCACCACCAGGGCGTCACCCCCCTGGGGCGTCTGCAAGTCGGCTTGGCGGCGTACCGCGACATAGTCGGGCTTCCAGCCTGTGCTGTTGAGGGATTGCATGGCTTGCGCTTCCAGACGGGTGATGTCGCTGGGGGGCAGGGCTGTGTTGGCGCGCAGTGCATTGGCCACCGTGTCCAGCGTGGCCGAGAGTTGCACCGCCTGCTGGCGTTCTGCGGGGCTCAGGTAGCCGTTACGCGAGGACAGCGCCAGGCCGTCGGCGCTGCGCTGGGTTTCGCCGCCGACGATGTCAATGGGCAGGGCAAATTGCTTGACCATGTTGCGGATGACCATGAGCTGCTGGTAATCCTTCTTGCCAAACAGCGCCGTGCGCGCCTGGGTGCAGGCCAGCAGTTTCAGCACCACGGTGCACACGCCAATAAAAAAGCCGGGCCGGAAATGGCCTTCCAGAATGTCAGCCAATTCGCCGGGGGGGTGCACCTTGAAGGTTTGGGGCTGCGGGTACATCTCGGCCTCTTTGGGCGCAAACACCAGGTCACACCCGGCCGCCTCCAACTGCTCGCAGTCGGCATCCAGAGTGCGCGGGTAGGTGTCAAAGTCTTCGTGCGGCGCAAACTGCAGCCGGTTGACAAAAATCGTGGAGACGGTGATGTCGCCCAGCGGTTTGGCCTGGCGCACCAGTGCCAGGTGGCCGGCGTGCAGGTTGCCCATGGTGGGCACCACGGCGGGGTGGCGGTAGGCGTTGAGGTGGCTGCGCAAGTCAGCCAGGGTGTGGACAATTTTCATGGACGTGTGCGTGAAGTGTTTTTACCAGGGACACTGCGGAACCGGCTTTGCCGGGCCGCTGGTGTCGCCCCCTTGGGGGGAGGCGCCGCAGGCGCTTCGGGGGGAGCCATATCACCAGGCGTGCAAGGTGTCGTCGGGAAAGTGGCCAGCTTTGACGGCGGCCACATAGGCCTCAAAGGCACCGCGGATGCTGGAGGCGTCGTCCATGAAGTTGCGCACGAATTTGGGATTTTTGCCCAGATTCAGTCCCAGCATGTCGTGCATCACCAGCACCTGGCCCGCCGTGCCCTTGCCCGCCCCAATGCCGATGGTGGCGCAGTGGAGCAGCTCGTCCGTGAGCTCTTTGGACAGGGGTGCCGGCACCATTTCCAGCACCAGCATGCTGGCGCCCGCGTCTTGCAGCGCATGCGCCTGGTGCTTGAGCAAATCGGCGCTGACCTGGGTTTTGCCCTGCACCCGGTAGCCACCCAGCGAATGCACGGTCTGGGGGGTCAGCCCCAGATGCGCACACACCGGAATGCCGCGCTCCACCAGAAAGCGCACGGTGTCGGTGGTCCAGCCGCCGCCTTCGAGCTTGACCATGTGGGCGCCGGCCTGCATCAGCACCGACGCACTGCGAATCGCCTGTTCCTTGGACTCCTGGTAGGAGCCAAACGGGAGGTCGCTGATGAGCCAGGCCGTGGCCTGGGCGCGGCGCAGGCCGCGCGAGACCATTTCGGTGTGGTAGCGCATGTGCTCCAGCGAGACCCCCACGGTGGTGTGCAGGCCCTGGCAGACCATGCCCAGCGAGTCGCCGACCAGAATGCTCTCGATGCCCGCCGCATCGGCGACGGCCGCAAAGGTGGCGTCGTAGGCGGTGATCATGGTGATTTTTTCGCCCCGGGCCCGCATCTCCAGCAGGCGCGGCAGGCTGATGGGTTTGCGGCTGGGCATGGGCGATGCGGGTGGGAGCGTGCCGTAAGGAGTCGCGTGCAAGGCAGCGGTATTGCCGTTGGTATCCTGGGTCATGGGAGGGGGCTCCATAAAAAAGGTGCGGGATTCGGCCCGAATACTAACCAATATCGGTCGGGCTATCAGGTCGGAGAATAGGCCAGGCGCACATAGATGGGGGCAAAGGCCTCGGCCTGGGTGATTTCGACCAGGGTTTCCTTGGCCAGTTCCAGCAGGGCGATGAAAGTGACCACCAGCACCGGCGCACCGCTGGCGGCGTCAAACAGGTCTTCAAAGCCCACAAAACGCCGCCCCTGCAGTTTTCTCAGGACGATGCTCATGTGTTCGCGCACCGACAGTTCCTCACGGGTGATTTTGTGGTGCTGCACCAGCTTGGCGCGCTTGAGAATGGCGGCCCAGGCTTCCCTTAAATCATCCTGGCTGACGTCGGGGAAGCGCGGCTGGAGCGACTGCTCGATAAAAACCTCGGCCTTGAGGAAGTCGCGGCCGTACTGGGGCAGGGCGTTGAGCCGGGCGGCCGCCAGTTTCATCTGTTCGTATTCGATCAGGCGGCGCACCAGCTCGGCCCGCGGGTCTTCGGCTTCCTGTCCATCGGCGGTCTTCTTGGGCGGCAGCAGCATGCGTGATTTGATCTCGATCAGCATGGCCGCCATCAGCAGGTACTCGGCCGCCAACTCCAGGTTGCGCTTGCGGATTTGCTCCACATACACCAGATACTGCTTGGTGACGCTGAGCATCGGAATGTCCAGAATATTGAAATTCTGCTTGCGGATCAGGTACAGCAGCAGGTCCAGCGGGCCTTCAAAGGCTTCCAGAAACACTTCCAGCGCATCGGGCGGGATGTACAAATCCTGCGGCATGGCAAACAGGGGCTCGCCATACAGCCGCGCCACGGCGACGTGGTCGACCACGTCGGGCATGGCCGACAAGGCACCCAGCGCGGACGTGTCTGCGCCCGCGGCGTCAACTGGTTGTGTCATGAGGTTGCTATTAAAATAATAGCTGCTTGCGCACTATCTACGGGGGCTGGAGCCTTGTTTGGCTCTTATTTTCCGCTGGTTTGGTAGACGTAGGGTTTTTGGGGGACCTGACCCGCACGGATCTCTTTGATGGCATCGCGGTCCAGGGATTTGTCCCACAGCAGGGAACGGCCCTGGCGTTGCTGGGCTTCCAAGCCGGGCTTTGACACCTTGAGCTGGTCAATGAACTGGGTGGCTTCGGATTTGTAGTCGGGGCGGCGAAAAATATTCATGGAACTTACCTCTTTGCGCCATTTTAGCGGGCTGGCCGCCCCTTCGGTTCGCGCTATGCTTGGGACCACCATGACCTATTTTGAATTTTCCGAATCCGAAGTTGCCGCATTGGCCCAGTCTGACGTGGCACGCGCCCTGGCCGAAGACGTAGGCAGCGGCGACCTGACCGCCGCCTTGATTGACCCCACGCGCCGCACCCGTGCCCGCGTGCTCGCGCGTGAGGCCGCCGTGATTTGCGGTGCGCCCTGGGCCGAGGCCACCTTGCGCCAGCTTGACCCCAGTGCCACTTGGCGCTGGCAGGTGGCCGAGGGCCAGCGCTGTGCGCAAGACCAGGTGGTGCTGGAGATCGAAGGCCAGGCGCAGGCCCTGCTGACCGCCGAACGCACCGCCTTGAACTTTTTGCAACTCCTGAGCGCGGTCGCCAGCCAGACCGCAGTCTACGTGGATGCGGTGGCCGGTGTGCCGGGCAACCGCGCCCATATCGTGGATACCCGCAAGACATTGCCGGGTTTGCGCCTGGCGCAAAAATACGCGGTGCGCACCGGTGGCGGCACCAACCACCGCATCGGACTGTTTGACGCGGTGCTGATCAAAGAAAACCACATTGCCGCCGCCGGGGGCGTAAGCGCCGTGTTGCGCAGCGCCGCAGCGCTGGCGGGCCAGGCCAAGTTCATTGAAATTGAAGTGGAAACTCTGGCGCAATTGGACGAAGCGCTGGGCGCGGGGGCCAAGATGGTGCTGCTGGACAACATGGGGCTGGACCAGTTGCGCCAGGCGGTGCAGATGAATGCGGGCCGCGCGGTGCTGGAGGTCTCGGGCGGAGTGAATTTGGGCACCGTGCGCGACATTGCGGCCACCGGTGTGGATCGCATCTCGATTGGCGCCCTGACCAAAGACGTGAAGGCCACCGATTTTTCCATGCGCTTTGAGGAAATCTGAAAACTTGCGGGACAGACCGCAGTCCGCGTAGCGGGCCAGCGCTGTCCTCAACCGATTGAAGGATGTGCGTTTATGAGTTCCGTAATTGATGTGGAATACGAGCAGCCCGCCTGCGCCACCCGCCACGCCTGGGCGCGGGTGCCTGTGGAGCCCGGTCCCGCCGAGCGGCAGGCGCTGAAAGAAAAAATCACCCGCCTGCTGAAAGAAAAAAATGCGGTGATGGTGTCGCACTACTATGTGCACCCCGATTTGCAGGACCTGGCCGAGGCCACCGGGGGGCTGGTCAGCGATTCGCTGGAGATGGCCCGCTTTGGCCGTGACCATGCCGCCCAAACGCTGGTGGTGTCGGGCGTGAAATTCATGGGCGAGACCTCCAAAATTCTCTCGCCGCACAAAACCGTGCTCATGCCCGACCTGGACGCCACCTGTTCGCTGGACCTGGGATGCCCGATTGACGAGTTTTCTGCCTTCTGTGACGCCCACCCGGACCGCGCCGTGGTGGTCTATGCCAACACCAGCGCCCAGGTCAAAGCCCGCGCGGACTGGCTGGTGACCTCCAGCTGCGCGCTGGACATCGTGCGTGCCCTCAAAGAGCAGGGCCAAAAAATACTGTGGGCGCCCGACAAACACCTGGGCGGCTACATCCAGCGCGAGACCGGCGCCGACATGGTGTTCTGGGAAGGCGCGTGCATTGTGCATGACGAGTTCAAGGCCTTTGAGCTGGAGGCCCTGATGCAGGCGCATCCGCGCGCCAAGGTGCTGGTGCACCCCGAGTCGCCCAAGGACGTGGTGGCCCTGGCCGATGCGGTGGGCTCCACCTCCGCCATCCTCAAGGCCGCGCAAACCCTGGACGCCACCGAGTTCATCGTTGCCACCGACAACGGCATGTTGCACAAACTGCGCACCCTGAACCCCGGCAAGACCTTCATCGAGGCCCCCACGGCCGGCAACAGCGCCACCTGCAAGAGCTGCGCCCACTGCCCCTGGATGGCCATGAACGGCCTGGCCGGTGTGGCCCAGGTGCTGGAAACCGGGATGAACGAAATCCAGGTGGACCCGGCCCTGGGGCTGCGCGCTCGCCTGCCGATTGACCGCATGCTGGCGTTCACCGCCGCCCTGAAAAACGGCCAACCCACTGCGGGGCTGGTACCGCACCTCGGTGCCGCCTGATGGATGCGTATTCCGCGCTGATCGACTTCAGCGATCCCGCGCAGCCGCAGGGGCCACGGCTGCGCCATGCCTTTGGTGCCGCGCGCCAGACTCTGGTGGCACACCGGCTGGACCAGGTGCGCGGTGTGCTGGAAGCCGTACAAGCGGCCGCCCAACAAGGCTTGTGGTGCGTGGGTTACCTGCGCTATGAAGCCGCACCCGCCTTTGACGCGGCGCTGACCGTGCATGCCGCGACCGGCCCACTGGCCTGGTTTGCGGTGTATGACCAGGCGCTGCCCTGGCCGGACCCCGCAGACCTGGGCCATGCGTCCGCCGCAATGCCGCAGGACTGGAAGGTGGACTGGCAAGAACCCATGGCCCGCCCCGCTTTTGATGCGGCCATGGACGCCTTGCACCAAGCGATTGCCCAGGGCGAGCTGTACCAGGTCAACTTCACCGCTCAGATGTTGGGCCGCTTGTCGGGGGCCGCGGGTGTCGCAGGGGCGCGCTTGCTGTTTGCGGCGCTGCAGCGCGCACAGCCTGGCGGCTATTCGGCGTACCTGGACACGGGGGCCAACGGCCAATTGCTGTCGGTGTCGCCGGAGCTGTTTTTTGACTGGCACGCGGGGCGCCTGCTGGCCCGTCCCATGAAAGGCACGGCGCGCCGTGGCGCGACCGCCGAACAGGACGCCGCCCTGGCCGACACCCTGCGCACCTCGGCCAAAGAGCGCTCCGAGAACGTGATGATTGTGGACCTGCTGCGCAATGACCTCTCGCGCCTTGCCGAACCGCACAGCGTGCGGGTGCCGCGCCTGTTCCATGTGGAGGCGCTGCCTACCGTATGGCAAATGACCTCGGATGTGGAAGCACGTACCCGCGCCGATTGCTCCCTGGTCGATGTGTTCGCAGCCCTGTTTCCCTGCGGCTCGGTCACCGGCGCGCCCAAGGTGCGCGCCATGCAGATGATCCACGCCCTGGAGCCCCAGCCGCGGGGTGTGTACTGCGGTGCCCTTGGCATAGTGCAGCCGGGCGGGCGGGCTACCTTCAACGTGCCCATCCGCACCGTCACCTTGCAAGACACTGCGGCGCAGTGCGGCATCGGCAGTGGCATCACCGCCTATGCCGATGCACCTGGCGAGTGGCAGGAGTGGCTTTACAAACAGGCCTTTGTGCAGCGCGCCAGCAGCCCATTTTCGCTGCTGGAAACCTTGGCGCTGGTGGACGGCGTTGTGCGTGACGCCGACGCCCACCTGGCGCGCATGGCGCTGGCGGCCCGGCACTTTGGGACTGTGTGGGACGCAGCGCTGGTGCAGCAAACGCTAAGTGATCTGGCGCGCCAACACCCGCGAGGTGCATGGCGGGTGCGTCTCTTGTTATCACCCCAAGGACGGGCCATGGCCGAGGCCCATGCGCTGGATCCATCCCCGGGCCGGGTTCGGTTGCAACTGGCCGAACGTGCCTTGGCCGAGGCCCACAGCGAGTTTGTGCGCTTCAAAACCACCCGGCGCGCCCACTACGATGCGTTTGCGCCTACTGCCCAGGGCGTGTTCGATACCCTGCTGTGGAACAGCGCGGGTGAAATCACCGAATGCACACGCGGCAACATCGCCTTGCAGCTGGACGGCCGCTGGGTCACCCCGGCGCTGCACTGCGGCTTGCTGGCGGGCATTGGCCGCGCCAATGCCCTGCGGGAGGGGCGTGTGGTGGAAGCGGTGGTGCGCGTGCAAGACCTGCCACGGGTGACGGCGTTGGCGTTTGTCAACAGCTTGCGGGGGTGGATTGACGCGGAGCTAATTCCGTTTTCAGATCAATGAGAGATTAGGCGCACCGACGCAGGCAGTGCTTTAGCACGACAAGGAGGGGCAACGACATATCGCATTGATATGGAAATGGAATAACTACTTGACCCAGCGCCGCGCGTCTTTGAGCAGCAGCAAAAGTTGCCCCTCCCTCAGCGGCGAGGCAGAGAAACCAAATCGTGTGTAAAAGCGATTGGCATCTTCATCCACAGGATGCGTCAGCATGGCTCGAATGCCAGCCTGCTCGGAAATCAGGAACGTACGCCGAATGGCGTCCTGCAACAGCCCAAACCCAATACCTCGCCCATGGTCTTGTGCACAAACTGCCAGTCGTGCCAGGATGACAACCGGCAAGGGATATTGGCCCATCCCTTTGCGAACACGCTCAGGCGCATCCAAGGTATCGATTTGCCCGACCGTCAGACTGAAGTAGCCCGCTACCCTGCCATCATCGGACACAACAAAGGTCTTGGCAGACCCACTGGCTTGTGCTTGACGCGCGTGGCGTAGCAACCATTCGTTAAGCGATGGCTTGCCGCAATCAAAGTTCTCAAGCTGATGGTTGTGCGCCAGGGGTTCTGGGCTGCTCAGACTCACTTCTTGGCCCAGGGTGCGGGGCGCGCAAACAGCCGAACCAGTCCCTCATTTTCTTGCTCCGGCTGGTCCAGTAAGTCCATCAGGGCTTGGTACTGGCTACCCGTTACCATGAACAAACGTTGATCCAGCAAGGTCTGTTCGGCGGCCAGGCAAGCGCTATCCAGGATGTAATCGGTCAGTGATTTGTGGGCGACCTGGGCAGCACGGCGCAGCACCGCCTCTTGTTCAGCCGTGGCGCGTAAACCAAGCCGCGCTGAACGGGCAGAGGTGGCGGTGGGGGAAAGTGTGCCAGCGGTCATCAATAGCCTTCATCTGTTAGCGCAATGATGTGATGTTAGTACAAATGACGCCAGCCGTCTATTTTTCCGCTCTCCAGGCCTCTGTGAATCAGCTGCATGCGGGAAAAGCAGCCCGCACTGCCTCAAATCAGCTTTGAATATTTGGCGTGGGTTTGCTGCGCCAGGTAGCTGTCAAACACCATGCCCACGGCGCGCACAAACATGCGGCCCTTGGGCGTGACGGTGATGCGGTGGGTGTCGACCTGGATCAGCTCGGCTTCTTCGTACTGCTGGAGCTGGGCCAGTTCATCCGCAAAGTAGCTGAGGAAATCGATGCCGTGCTGCTGGTTGATGGCCGCAAATTCCACCGGTCCGCTGCACATCAGTTCCATGATCACCTGGCGGCGCAGCACGTCGTCGGCGCTGAGGGCAAAGCCTTTTTCAATCGGCAGCCGGTTGGCATCCAGGTGCTCGTAATAGGCGTTCACGGTGCGCACCGACTGGCTGTAGGAGTGGCCCACCTTGCCAATGGCGGACACGCCAAAACCGATCAGGTCGCAGTCCGCACGCGTGGTGTAGCCCTGGAAGTTGCGGTGCAGGCTTTTGTCCAGCCGGGCCTTGTTCAATTCGTCATCGGGTTTGGAGAAATGGTCCAGACCGATGTAGATATACCCTTCGTCCAGCAGGCGGCGCACCGACATCAGGAAGATCTGCAGGCGCTCTTCGGCGCTGGGCAAATCGGCTTCCACAATCAAGCGCTGCGCCTTGAAGCGGCTGGGCAAATGGGCGTAGTTGTACAGCGCAATGCGTTCCGGCGCCAGTTCAATCACCCGGTCCAGCGTGCGGTTGAAGCTGGCCACGGATTGTTTGGGCAAGCCATAAATCAGGTCCGCGTTGATCGACTCAAAACCGGCCTTGCGGCTGGCGCTGACCGCCTTTTCCACCATCTCGTACGGCTGGATGCGGTTGACGGATTGTTGTACCGCCGGATCGAAGTCCTGCACGCCAAAGCTGGTGCGGTTGAAGCCCAATTCGGCCAGCATGGCCATGGTGTCGTCGTTGACGGTGCGCGGGTCGATTTCGATGCTGAGTTCGGCGTCCGGCAAAAATTCAAAGTGGCTGCGCAGCAGCGCCATCAGTTCGCGCAGTTCGTCCGGGCTTAAAAAGGTGGGGGTGCCGCCGCCAAAGTGCAACTGCGCGGTGCGCCGGTCCGGGCCGATGCGCGCCGCCACCAGCGCCATCTCTTTGGCCAGGTAGCGCAGGTACTCGGTGGTGCGGCTGTGGTCTTGCGTGATGATCTTGTTACAGCCGCAAAAGTAGCACAGCGACTCGCAAAACGGAACATGGATATAGATCGACAGCGGCGGATTCTCGCGCCCCGGCGTGGCACGCTGCTCCAGGTACTGGAAGTAGCTGCCCTCGGTGAACTCGGCATGAAAGCGGTCGGCTGTCGGGTAAGAGGTGTAACGGGGCCCGAGCTTGTCAAAACGGCGTATCAGTGCTTCGGAGAATTCGATGTCTGGCAGAGTGTTCATGGGATAGGCGGTCAATTGCGTGGTACGGGCGCCGCCACAGCAGGGCGTGCCGATTCAGCACCTGATTATGCGGCGCGTTGACCACCACACGCTCAGTGCCGGGATTTATGCACCGCCTCGTGGCTTCCCACGTTGTGGTGAATCAGTTCGCTGTGGATTTTTTCGCGCTCTGCACAGGGGGCCAAAATCAGTTGAACCAGGATTTTTTCTGGCACCAGGTGGTATCGCCGCTGATTCTTGTGTACATGGAGCGCCATGGCGCGCCAACCCTTGGACGACAGCCATTGCCAAAAGCTCTCATCAATCGGATGCACCAAACGTATCCTGAGGTTGTCCAGCACGATGCTGGTGCCCAGAGCCGGTTTGCCTCTGGGTACAGGGAGTTGGCGAACTTTGCGAATGCCGATCAGAGTTCGCACCCGATCATTCAGTTTTTTGAGTAGCTCCATTGGGGAAATTATCAAACTCACCGCTGCAGTGCCAACTTACCCTGGGGCGCTTGGTGCAGCGTTGCGCTTTCTCAATGGGCGCAGTTATTCCGCTGCCTGGGTTGGAATGTGCGAGCGCTCTTCCTGGATGCGGTTGTTGGCGTCCACAAACACCAGCTTCGGCTTATGGCTGGCGACCTGGTCTTCTTGCACCTGGGCAAAGGCGGCAATGATGACCAAGTCGCCCGCGCTGGCGCGCCGTGCGGCCGAGCCGTTCACGGAAATCATGCCGGAGCCACGCTCGCCCTTGATGGCGTAGGTGACAAAACGTTCGCCGTTGTTGATGTTCCAGATGTGGATCTGTTCGTTTTCGGCGATGTTGGAGGCATCCAGCAGGTCTTCGTCAATGGCACAGGAACCCTCGTAGTGCAGTTCGCACTGGGTCACGGCCACACGGTGGATTTTGGATTTGAGCAGGGTACGGAACATGGTAAAAAAATTAGGGTGAAAGGATGGTGTCACGCACCTCGGGGTTGAGTTGCGGGTAGTCGCGGCTGAAATGCAGGCCGCGGCTTTCGTGGCGGGCTTGGGCGCTTTTGACGATCAAGTCGGCCACCTGGACCAGGTTGCGCAGCTCCAGCAGGTCACGGGTGACATGAAAGTGGGCGTAAAACTCCTGAATTTCGTCTTGCAGCAGCGCAATACGGTGGGCCGCGCGCTCCAGGCGTTTGTTGGTGCGCACAATGCCGACGTAATCCCACATGAAGCGGCGCAGTTCGTCCCAGTTGTGCGAGATCACCACCGACTCGTCGGAGTCGGTGACGCGGCTGTCGTCCCAGGCGGGCAGCGGCATTGCCGAGGCGCCGTTGGCGTCTTCAATGGCCTGGATGGCGGCGCGGGCAAACACCATGCACTCCACCAGCGAGTTGCTGGCCAGGCGGTTGGCGCCATGCAGGCCGCTGCAGGCGGTTTCTCCGATGGCGTACAGGCCTGCCACATCGGTGCGCCCCGACAGGTCGGCCTTGACGCCACCGCAGGTGTAGTGGGCGGCAGGCACCACGGGAATGGGTTGTTTGCTGATGTCGATGCCCAGTTCGAGGCAGCGGGCGTAGATGTTGGGGAAGTGCTCCTGGATGAAGCTCAGGGGCTGGTGCGAGATGTCCAGGTACACACAGTCAAAGCCGCCCTTTTTCATCTCGAAGTCGATGGCGCGGGCCACCACATCGCGTGGGGCCAGTTCGGCCCGCGCATCGTGGCTGGGCATGAAGCGGGTGCCGTCGGGCAGCAGCAGGCGGCCGCCTTCGCCCCGCACCGCTTCGCTGATCAAGAATGACTTGGCGTGCGGGTGGTACAGGCAGGTGGGGTGGAACTGGATGAACTCCATGTTCTGCACCCGGCAGCCCGCGCGCCAGGCGGCGGCAATGCCGTCGCCAGTAGCCGTGTCGGGGTTGGTGGTGTAGAGGTAGACCTTGCCTGCGCCGCCGGTGGCCAATATGGTGTGCGGCGCCTGGAAGGTCAGCACTTCATCGGTGACGTCGTCCAGCGCGTACAGGCCCAAACACTGGTTGGCGGCGTGCGGGTCGGAATGGGCCAGCTTGGCGCTGGTGATCAGGTCCACCAGGGTGTGGTGTTCAAACAGGCTGATGTTGGGGCGCTGCTGGATGCGTTCAATCAGGGTGCGCTGCACGGCCGCGCCGGTGGCGTCGGTCACATGCACAATGCGCCGCGCGCTGTGACCGCCTTCGCGGGTGAGGTGCAACTGGCCGTCTTCCTCTGAGAACGGTACGCCCATTTTTTGCAGCCAGGCAATGGACTCGGGGGCGTGTTCCACCACAAAACGGGTGGCCTCCAGATCGCACAGGCCGGCGCCGGCCACCAGGGTGTCGTCCACATGGGCGTCAAAGGTATCGCCCTTGCCCCAGACAGCGGCAATGCCGCCCTGCGCCCAACCGCTGGAGCCTTCGCGCACCGCGCGTTTGGTGATGATGGCCACACGCTTGTCGGGCGGCAGCAGCAAGGCGGCGCTCAGGCCGGCCAGGCCGCTGCCGACGATCAGCACGTCAAATTCAAAAGAGGTAGGGTTCAACACGGTGGCGCTCATGGGAAAGATCGGGTGGGTCAGGCGGAAACGGCGGCGTCCGCTTCGGTCGTGGAGGGGGTGTCGGGGAGGGCTGCGTCAATGGCCTGCGCCACGGTGGCAACCAAATTGTCTTTGGACAGCAGTGCGACCAGGCCGCAACGCTCCAAAATGTCTTGTGGCTGGAATTTCAGTCCGCAGGCAATCAGGCGGACATGGTGCTTTTTGCAGACGCGGGCCAGGTCCAGCAGGGTGTCTGCACCCGAGGAGTCGATGTACATCACGTTTTTAAAATCCACGACCAGCACCTCGGTGGGTAAATGGTCTTCCAGCTCTTCGATGAGCTTGACGGCGCCAAAAAAGATGGCGCCATACAGACGGTACACGGCCACACGCCGCTCCATCCCGGCCAGGCGCGGCTGGTCTTGGGTGCTGACGCGCTCGGAACGCGACAGGCTGGAAATACGGTAAATAAAGGTAATACAGGCCGCCACCAGCCCGACTTCCACCGCCACCGTCAGGTCGAACACCACGGTGAGAAAGAACACGGCCAGCAGCGTGGCCCGGTAGGGCATTCGGAACTGGCGCAGGTGGGCAAATTCGCGCCATTCGCCCATGTTCCAGGCCACAAACATCAAAATCGCGGCCATGGCGGCCAGAGGAATATCCTGTGCCAGAGGGGCCGCCACCAGCACCACCACCAACAGCGTGAGCGCATGCACGATACCGGCCACCGGGCTGGTTCCGCCGCTTTTGACGTTGGTGACGGTGCGGGCGATGGTGCCGGTGGCGGGCATGCCGCCAAAAAAGGGCGTGACGAAGTTGGCAATACCCTGGGCCATCAGCTCCTGGTTGGGGTTGTGGCGGTCTTCGATCATGCCGTCAGCCACCCGCGCGCACAACAGGGACTCAATGGCCCCCAGCAGCGCCAGCGTGATCGCTGGAATGAACAGAAAGCGGGCCGACGCCCAGGAAAATTCTGGCCATTGCAGTGTGGGCAGGCTGGAGGGGATGCCGCCGAAGCGGCTGCCAATGGTTTCCACCGGCAGACCGGTGATGGCCACAAAGGCCGTGGCAAACACCAGCGCCACCACCGATCCGGGCACCACGGACAAACGCGCTGCCCACGGACGGGTTTTACCCCAGGTGGGCACCGCAAACTGCCACAGCAAAATAGTGCCCAGGCTCGCCAGCGCCAGCAGGGCGGCCAAGGGGTTGAGCGTGGGCAGCGCGTTCTTCAGCGCCACCAGGATTCCAAAGAAATCGGCAGGCATGGCCACCACCTGCAGGCCCAAAAGGTCTTTGACCTGCGACAGCGCAATCAGCACCGCAATGCCATTGGTAAAGCCGATGACCACGGCGATGGGAATGAAACGTATCAGGGTGCCGAGTTTGAAAAACCCCATGGCAAACAGCATCACCCCCGACATGGCCGTGGCCAGGATCAGGTTGGCCAGGCCATACCGCTCCACGATGCCATAGACAATGACGATGAAGGCGCCCGCCGGTCCGCCAATCTGCACCCGGCTGCCACCCAGGGCGGAAATCAGAAAACCGGCAATGATGGCGGTGAAGATTCCCGCTTCGGGTTTGAGTCCGCTGGCAATGGCAAAGGCCATGGCCAGTGGGAGCGCCACAACGCCCACCGTCAAGCCTGCTCCCGCGTCCTGGATGAACTGTTGCCGGTTGTAGCCCTTGAGGGTGTCCAGCAGGCGTGGGCGAAACACCGGTGGCGTTCTCTGGGGGGTGGGGGGGCTGGACATGGCGGGCATGGACGCTATTGTGGGCCTAAGCGTGCTGTCAAAAAAGTGTGCATTGTCAATGGTGACCGGGATGGTGCGGGTCGATCCAGTTTTTGGCATCGTCAACCACAGGGCGCCAGACCAGCAGCACCAGCCAGACCGCCAAGGGCAGGGTGGCGATAAAACCGACCGACTTGAAACCCACCGCGCCCAGCAGGCTGCCCACAAAAAAACTTCCAATCAGAGTGGCATGGATGCGCAACTTGTGCCGGTTGGCGGTCACCAAGGTATCGCGGGTCAAACGGTTGAAGTAAAACAGTTTGCCCAGTTCGATGCCCAAATCGGTGACCAGGCCGGTGATGTGGGTGGTGCGAATCTCGGCGTGGGAGATTTTGGTGATCACGGCGTTTTGCAGCCCCATGATGAAACACAGCACCAGTACCGTGAGCGGCACAAACAAACCGGCAAAAAAGTTGATGCCGGTGCCAAACAGGCCAAAAAGCAACAACAAGGCCGCTTCCACCAGCAGGGGGCGGCCATAAGCGCTTTGCAGCTTGCGGCGCAGCGCCCAGTTCACCATCCAGGTGGTGGTCATGGCGCCGCCAATGAACGCGAACAGCGAAGCCAGCCCGACCAAGGCCAAACTCGCCTGGCCCAACACCAGGTTATCCGCCACGCCGGAGAGCACCCCCGTCATGTGGGAGGTGTATTGCCCCACCGCCAAAAAACCACCCGCATTGGTGGCACCCGCCACAAAACTCAGGGTGGCGCCCAGGCGGAGGTTGTTCTGGGCGGTGCGCTGGACCGAGGTCCAACCGCGTAGCTGGGGAATCATGGCTGCGACGCCTTAGTGCACCCGCATCCCGGCCTGCGCCCCGGCAAAGGGTTCCAGCACATAGATGCCGGGCTGGGTTTTTTCGTCCGCGTGGCTGGCCGCCAGCACCATGCCCTCGCTCATGCCGAATTTCATCTTGCGCGGCGCCAGGTTGGCCACCATCACCGTCAGCTTGCCGATGAGCTGCTCGGGCTGGTAGCTGCTGGCAATGCCGGAGAACACATTGCGGGTGGTGGGCTGGCCGTCGGCATCCTTCTCGCCCACGTCCAGCGTCAGGCGCAGGAGCTTGGTGGAGCCTTCCACGGCTTCGCAGTTCAGGATTTTGGCGATGCGCAGGTCGATCTTGGCGAAGTCGTCGATGCCGATGGTCGGCGCGAGCGCCTCGCCGCCGGGGGCGTTGGGGTCCACGGGGGTGGCGGGTGCCGCTGCTTTTGCTATCTTTTTAGGAGCTGCTTGCGCAGGTTCTATAAGGGCTGGAGCCTCTTTTGGTTCAAAAAGTGCGTCCAGTTGCTCGGGGGTGACGCGGGCAATCAGGTGCTGGTAGGGGGCAATGGCGTCCACATCGGCGCTGGTGTTCCAGTCTTGCATGCTGGTGCCGACAAAGCCTTGCACCGCTTGCGCCAAGGAGGGCAGTACCGGCGCCAGGTAACGTGTCAGGGCCGCAAAGGTGTTGATCAACACCGAACACACCTGGTGCAGCGCCTCGTTGTTGGCGGTGTCCTTGGCCAGGTCCCAGGGTTTGTTTTGGTCCACATAGGCGTTCACCTTGTCGGCCAGCAGCATGATCTCGCGGGTGGCCTTGCCGAATTCGCGGGCGTCGTAGAGTTGGGCCAGGGTGTCGGCCGCACCGCGCACCTCGGCCAGCAGGGCCGTGCCTTGCGCGCCAAAGGCATGGGTGAGCTGGCCGTCGAAGCGCTTGGTCAGAAAACCGGCCGCCCGTGACGCAATATTCACAAACTTGCCAATCAAATCGCTGTTCACCCGCGCCATGAAGTCGTCTGCGTTGAAATCGATGTCTTCGTTGCGGGCCGAGAGCTTGGCCGCCAGGTAGTAGCGCAGCCACTCGGGGTTCATGCCTAAGCTCAGGTACTTGAGCGGGTCCAGCCCGGTGCCGCGGCTTTTGCTCATCTTTTCGCCGTTGTTCACGGTCAGGAAACCGTGCACAAACACGTTGTCCGGCGTTTTGCGGCCGCTGAAATGCAGCATGGCGGGCCAGAACAGGGTGTGGAAAGTGACGATGTCCTTGCCGATGAAGTGGTACTGCTCCAGCTTGGAGTTTTTCATGTAGGCCGCGTAGTCCAAGCCGCGTTTGTCCAGCAGGTTTTTCAACGAGGCCAAGTAGCCCACGGGCGCGTCCAGCCAGACGTAGAAGTATTTGCCCGGCGCGTCGGGAATCTCGATGCCAAAGTAGGGCGCGTCGCGGGAAATGTCCCAGTCGCCCAGGCCTTCGCTCTTGGAACCGTCGGGGTTGGTGCGGATGGAGAACCATTCCTTGATCTTGTTGGCTACCTCGGGCTGCAGCTTGCCGTCTTGCGTCCACTGCTCCAGAAACGCCACGCAGCGCGGGTCGGACAGTTTGAAGAAGAAGTGCTCGGAATTTTTGAGTTCGGGCTTGGCGCCGGACAGGGCAGAGAAGGGGTTGATCAGGTCGGTGGGCGCGTAGACCGAGCCGCAGACCTCGCAGTTGTCGCCGTACTGGTCCAGGGCGTGGCACTTGGGGCACTCGCCCTTGATGTAGCGGTCCGGCAAAAACATGTTCTTCTCGGGGTCGAAGAACTGCTCGATGGTCTTGCTCTCGATCAGCGAACCGTCGGCGCGGTCGCGCAGGTCGCGGTAAATCTGGCGCGCCAGTTCGTGGTTCTCGGGGGCGTCGGTGCTGTGCCAGTTGTCAAAACTGATGTGAAAGCCGTCCAGGTACTGCTTGCGCCCGGCCGCAATGTCGGCCACAAACTGCTGCGGCGTTTTGCCCGCCTTCTCGGCGGCAATCATGATGGGCGCGCCATGGGTGTCGTCCGCCCCAACAAAATCGACCGCGTTGCCCCGCATGCGCTGGAAGCGCACCCAGATATCGGCCTGGATGTACTCCATGATGTGGCCGATGTGGAAGTTTCCGTTGGCGTAGGGCAGGGCGGTGGTGACGAAGAGTTGGCGTGGCATGGGGCAGGGCTTTCTAGAGAGCCCTGATTTTAGTCGGCGTCGTTTGTGTCTTGTGCAGCCGATTCCGGGGGGCGAAGCCGAGTCCTCCATAATCATTCCCAAAAACAGGGAGGAGACTATGGACCGAACCGAGCGGCTTTACAAAATCAAGGAACTGCTGCGCCAGCGCACAGTGGTCAGCTTTGCGGCCCTGCAGTCGGCATTGGAGGTGTCGCGCTCCACGCTCAAGCGCGATATCGAATACCTCAGCACCCGCCTGAATAACCCCATACAGTGGAATCGCGAGGCCGGAGGCTACCGACTGGTCGAGTCCGCCCAAACCGTGAACACGGCCCATGAACTACCTGGCCTGTGGTTCTCATCCTCCGAAATCCATGCGCTGCTGACCATGCAGCACCTTTTGGCCAATCTGGACGCCGGGGGCTTGTTGACCCCCCACATTGCCCCGTTGATGGACCGGCTCAACGCCCTGTTGGGGGATGCGGGGGAAGAATCGACTCAGTTGCGCCGCCGGGTTCGCATCATCGGCTTGGCGCAACGGACCGTGGCTTTGCAGCACTTTCAATGCGTCGGAACGGCCCTTGTTCAGCGCAAGCGGCTGCAAATTGCCTATGCCGCGCGGGGTACCGGACAAACCAGTACCCGAGATGTTTCGCCGGTGCGGCTGGTTCACTACCGGGAGAACTGGTATCTGGACGCATGGTGTCACTTGCGCAACAGCCTGCGCAACTTTGCACTGGATGCCATCACCACTGCCCGACTGCTGGAGACCCCCGCGCAGGATGTGGACGAAGCCACGCTCGACGCGGAGTCTGGCCCAAGCTACGGCATATTTTCTGGCGGCACCGTCCAATGGGCGCAATTGCTGTTTACGCCAGAGCGCGCCCGCTGGGTGGCGCAGGAGCGTTGGCACCCCAGCCAGGAAGGGCAGGTGCAGCCCGACGGCAGCTACCTCCTGAGCATCCCCTACAGCGACCACCGCGAGCTGATCATGGACATCCTCAAGCATGGTGCGCACTGTGAGGTGTTGGAGCCAGCCAGCTTGCGGCAGGTGGTGGGGGAAGAGGTGGAGAAGATGCGGATGAAATATTTTTGAAATGGGTGGGGGTGGTTCATCTGGTGAACCTCATGCGTCTTATGCTCAACACAAATTTAAGAAAAAAACTTATGAAGAAATATCCAATTGGCTTTGAAATTGCCGGGCCAGCGGCGATGTTTGCTAGACCTGATACGGGTGCCGCTCCAATTTCATACCCACTACCAACATGGTCGGCATGCAAAGCAATGTTTGAGGCGGTGGTGCGCGGTTTTTTTTCCAACGGGGCAGACCCGGCGGCATTTTTCAATCCGACCAGTGTGGAAATTTGGCTCCCGGTTCGGTATGAAAAATATGTTGTCAACTACCGCGGGCCACTGCGAAAGGGCTCACAAATCAGTAAAGACGCGTCATATCAACTACCTGCAACTATTCTTGTCGATGTTTGTTTTCGCGTTAACGGCGACTGCATTCCTGTAGGGAGCTCACGGTCAGGCGGTGTCAACGCGGCACATGCCATGCAAGAAATGTTTATTCGGCGGTTGGCAAGGGGTGTTTCCAAATATGCACCCTGTCTTGGGTGGAAAGAATTTTTGCCAACGTACTTTGGCCCGTTTCGCAATCACGACATCGCTCCAGTATCCCCAGTTTTGCAAAGTGATCTCAATTTGGCTTTGCCGGCGTTCTTGCTATCAATGTGGGATGCCCCAGTACGCGGCACCTATCAGCCGTCGTTTAGAGAGTTGGATGTAAAGGGCGGCGTTCTTCGGTTTCCTGAGGTCACCGTAGTGAATGGAAAGCTTCATTTCGGTGAGGTTCCAAATGCTGATTGAGCTGTTTCAAATCGCACGAAATTTGACCGGCCAGGGCATCGAAACCGGTTTGGTGCATGAGGATTTCGGTATGCCCGGTCTGACTTCACTGCCAACCTTGAAAGCTGTGTTGAATGAAGATGGCGAAATCTTCCGTTTGATGCCGGTCACTAAGGATGAGGTGCCAGGGCTTTGGACATTGAAGAGTGGCAAAAAACGCTACTTTCCTGCGGTCCGTTTACAACTAGTCCCTCCGCTTCCAATACAAGCGGAGTTATTGGCAAAGAAATCGATGGACATCCAAGAAGTCAGGGATCTTCTGGAACTTGCAAAGCGCACGTCTGCAAGGAATTTTGAATCGGACATCACTAATAGCGATACCAACAGCCGAAGCAGGATACGCAATTGGCAGCACAACGAAGATGCTGAAACACTTGTTTATATCCAAGGTTTCGCAAAAGCATTTGATAAGTTTTGCGAGTCACCTCAAATTGCTGCGCTTAACTTGTTGATGGGGGTTGAACGTACCTTGCATTCGCCATGCGATGAAAAAATGCTCGTTACGCTGGCAAGCTTATTGGCGGGAACACGAATTCAGCTTTGTTTTGATTTCAAACCGGCCAACGACTTTGCGTTCACTATCTATTCATCTCGTGTTAGCCGGGTGGTTCTTGAATGTCTTGTGACGGAAAAGGTAGACCCAGCAGAGAAGAAAAAGATTGCGAATGCGATGACAAGCATGTGCGCGCTCACCGGGTTGAATGCGGAACCATTGAACACCCCCTTTCCCGAATGGAGTGCCCCACCAATCATTAATAAACCACTGCCGCCATTTGCGAAGTTCAGTGAGGCTGCCTGCAATTTCCGTTATCAGAGAGCGGGAAGTGAGGCGTTTTCAATTGGTTTGGAGACAGCAAGAGTATTAGTGGCGGCTTTAAAGGTGATTACAGACAAGCCACAGGGACACAATTGGCGCGCACTGCGAAATGGAAAGTTTGACAAACAAAGAGAGCGGCAAGATGTTTTGATCGTGTATCCAACGCTGCGGACAGAAGAACTACCCTTAGTTAACTTGTTTGCCAAAGAGGAGCAGGCGCAGGACGACGGAACCAAACAGTTTCAAGATCAGGCCCGGCCAGTTATTGAAGCTCTTTCAAGAATTGTTTCGGTGGATCAAGTTCCTGACTACATCATCATCCTTCTGATACGTCAAATATCGAGTGGACAGATTCAGTTGGCCTACTCGGCCAATCCGGGTCGTGTCGAGTTTGTCAAAGCTGTCGACGCTTGGAGTGGGTCGGCTGATAACTTGCCACCTAATCTGCGCGTCCCATTGATCATGCGAGCCAAAGTCGATCAGACTTCCAAAAAGTCGGTAACTCTAAAGCAGGCAAACAAAACTGTTCGATGGGTAAAACCAAAGCTGCTGTTCCCAGAAGAGATCAGCCGTCTACTCTCTCACCAATGGATTCGCAGTGGCGCGGAGACATCAACTGTTGAAGCGCCAGCGGTGGGGCAAATACTTGATCTTTTCCTACGCAAACCTGGTGTATGGCAAGACATTGCGGCAAGTCTGTTGGAGGTTACGCTGACACGCGCCAGCGTTTTACTCACGCACGCTGGGCATGTATTGCACCGTGATGACCCCATAACACTGGTTAATTGGAGTGCGTTTTCGCTTAAATCCAAAGCGTGGCCTGACTACGCTCTTTCTCAAACCCTTAGCCTTATCGGGAGCTTGCTTTACGCCATGAACTCAAATGTCAAAAACTATGTTGAAGAGTCTGCCTATCAGGTAGGCAGGTTACTGGCCATGATGGACGAACTGCACAAGTGCTATTGCATTGCAGTACGCGACGGCGATGTACCGAATTCGCTCATCGGGAATGGCCTTTTGGGGAGAGCTGCAGATTCTCCGGCACAAGCGCTTGCAGAGTTAAGCGAGCGAAGTCGCATCTATATGGGCTGGGCGAAAAGCGTCGACGTGACCGATTTTGGTGAAAAAGCCAAGAAGAAAAATATTGCCATCTATTCAGCACGCAAGGTTTTGCGTCTGGCGGCCCCACTATGCGAGCAATTGCATGCGACGGGTTCACTGGATACTGAGATGTCGACAGTTCAAAAAGCACATCTATTCTTGGGCTATTTGGCACCTATTCTGGGCCAGGAAGATGGCAGAGAAATCCCATCAGAGGCGGCGACAGACACCGCTGACGCTACAACAACTACCAATTGAAAGAGGTCATCCAATGAAATACAACATTCCACGCGTCACCGGGCTTCTCGTCATTGAAGTTCGCAATTCCAATCCCAATGGCGATCCAGATCGGGAGAGTGATCCACGTACGCGGGCGCATGATGGGCGGGGCATGATTAGCGATGTGTCGTTCAAACGAAAACTGCGTGAGCTACTGATTCAAAAAGATGGACCTGTGTGGGGCGAAATGGCGGCGCTAATGGCACTGAAGCCGGAGGTGTTTGAAATTCACGTTAGTCAACCTTCACGCGAAAAGGAAAAAGCAGAAAAAAAGGACGGGGAGAAAAAATCGCTTTCAGAACGTTACTGGGATGTGCGCATTTTTGGTAGTACCAGTTTGGAGGAGAAAGATAACTTTATTCGGACTGGTGTAGCCCAGTTTTCAATTGGTGTTTCGGCTGCCAAGGTTCGTATCCAGCGCGATACGAATACGGTGAGTGCAAATGTTGATGCCTCAAAAAACACAGACCGTGGGATGGCCCCTTTGGGCTTTCGTGTGGTCGAGCATGGTGTTTATGCGATGCCCTTTCTGGTCAACCCAACGGCTGCTGAAAAAAGTGGTTGTACCAGCGATGATATTGAGTTGCTTTGCCGCTTAATCCCCTATGCCTATGCACACAATGCATCACGCATTCGCCCATTGGTTGAAGTCCGCCATGCTTGGTACTTTGAACACGCTAATCAGCTCGGTTCGGCATCTGACTTTGCCATTCTCGATGCACTCACACCGAAGAAAGCTGACCCAGCGATACCGTCAAGCAGTTGGGAAGACTATGCCTATGATGGAAGCGCGTTGACTGCAGAGCTGCAAACCAAATTCGCAGGTCGGTTTAAACATTTCGGTGATTTGACGGACCCCGATTTCGTTGAAAATGTTTTCCCACGCAAGCATGGTTGATTTTCTTGCGCACAGCGCGCGCAATGGTTGCCCGACGCAAACCTATGATGAGCACATCCGCAACGTGGTACGAGGGGCTTTCCATCGTGCTCGAGCCATGCTCCGGCATTACACGCCGGGCGATGTAAATCGACCCACGCGAAAGGCACTGTTGGCGATCATTGGCGATGCAACCAGCTTCCATGATTTCGGGAAACTTGACCCCGGTTTTCAGCAAACACTGCGGGCGAACCATCGATCACCTAACCATATCCGGCATGAAGACGCTGGTGTTGCGTTGCTGGCGCTTTATGGGGCATTGGAGGCTGCTGGTTTGATCAGTGCACATCATCGTGGATTGGTAAGGTATGAATTTCAACCCGAGCAACGACGCTTGGGTCAGCCAAGCTCAAAGCGTTTGAATGTTGAGCCGTTTCGTATCCACGATGATCCACCAACTATCGCAGCGACTAACGCACGGCTTGACTCGTATCGGCAGAACCATGAATCTTTGTTGGGGGCGCGGCGCCCCAATATTGAATCGGGTTTGTCCAGTTGCAGCGGCCTAACCAGGCGATTGCTGCTGTCATGCTTGGTTGACTCCGACCACACTGACACAGCGCGGCATTACAAGCAAGATTTGTCTTTTGACACGCCATCAGGACGATGGCTTGAAAGGCTGGCAGCTTTAGATGATTACGTGGATGGTCTTAAAAAACCTTCTAGCATGGTGGTTAGCGATGCCGAAAGCGCTAGGCAAACAATTCGTGATGAGCTGTACGCAACATGTCGCAATGCGGATGTCGGGCCTCGTTTACGAAGTTGCGATGCAGTTGTCGGATCAGGCAAAACAACTGCCGTTATGGCACATCTACTTCAAGTCGCTGCTGCGCGAAAGCTACGACACATTTTTGTTGTCTTACCCTACACAAATATTATTCGACAGTCTGTCAAACGATATAGAGATGCTTTGACTCTACCTGGGGAAGACCCTGAAGCAGTTGTTGCCGAACATCATCACCAAGCCGACTTCAGTGATGTTGCATTACGGGGCGTAGCTACGTCTTGGCGGGCACCGATTACCGTAACAACTGCCGTGCAGTTTTTTGAAACACTGGCTGCCAATCAAACTGGCAGACTGCGCAAACTACATGAGCTAGTTGGCTCTGCTGTATTTGTTGATGAAGCCCATGCAGCGATGCCCGCCCAACTCTGGCCCGTAAGCTGGAATTGGCTCACTGAATGGACGAATGATTGGGGTGGCCATATTGTTTTAGCCTCTGGTTCTCTGGCGGAATTCTGGACACTGGACGAATTTTGCGCAATCAAGCAGGGCAAGGAACCGGGACAACGATCGTCAGGACCAAAGCCTGTTGTGGTGCCGTTGTCTGCTGATTTGCGTGAAAAAATGCTTGTCGCTGAACATGCACGGGTTTGCTTTGATACGCGCACAAAGCCAATGGAGGTTGATGAGTTGTGCAAATGGGTTGAATCTGCGCCGGGGCCACGCTTGGTCATTGTGAATACCGTGCAGTCTGCAGCTGTACTTGCCTTTCATATGCAGGCCCGACAAACTCAGGAGGTGCTGCATCTTTCTACCGCGCTAGCGCCAGTGGATCGTTTGAAACTGGTTGAAAAAATTGGGCAGTGGTTGATAGAAAAAAAGAACTGGACACTGGTAGCTACAAGTCTGGTAGAGGCCGGTATGGATTTTTCATTCGGCACCGGATTCCGTCAGCGTAGTTCGACGGCCAGCTTGATTCAGACCGGGGGGCGAGTCAATCGGGGGGCCAATCGTGGTGTATCCCAAGTGTGGGATTTCGATTTTGCTGAAGTATCCAAATTTCCGGATAACAAAATTGCGCTTGCCGCATCCAAACAAGCGTTGGCTGAACTGTTTGATGCCAACCTTATTTCAGCTTCTAAGCCTACAGATTTGGTGGCGGTGTGCTTGCAATCTTTGAGAATGGAATTCAAAACAAAGCAGCAAAATATCGCCTTGGAAGCGGTTCAACTGGAGAATAAATTCGACTATCCAGAAGTTGCCAAGAAGTGTCGCCTTATCGATAGCGACACGCGCACTGTGCTGATAGACCGTGCTATGGCAGAACGGATCAAGATGGGGTATCCAGTCAAGCGTGAAGAGCTGGTTCTACACAGTGTGCAGATGTATCCGCAAAAGATTCAACATCTTGGAATTGATCGCGTCATTTCAGGGTCGGACGATTTGTATGTTCTGCCAGAGGGATGGCGATACGACCCTGATTGTTTTGGGTATATGGCGGAGTGGTTGCACCAACAGCCACTAAGGATTGCGCATGGATTTTTTATTTGATGACCAATGCCTCCCGTTCGGGCAAACCGTTTTGCCTGCAAAGGGTGCGGCTATGACAAAACGTTGCCTATTGGAGCGCGCATGAAAATCCTGCCCACCGAATTCGACGGCAAATCCATTCGCCGCGTGTATGACGAAGACACGGAAACCTGGTGGTTTTCGGTGATTGACGTGGTGCAAGCGCTGACGGACAGCGAAAACGCCCGCGACTACTGGTTCAAGATGAAGCTGCGCGTCAAGTTTGAGGATGGGGCTGAACTGTCGACATTTTGTCGACAGTTGAAATTGCCGGCCGCAGACGGAAAACAGCGGCTTACCGACGTTGCCACAGCAGAGAGCCTGTTGCGCATCGTCCAATCCATCCCCAGCCCCAAGGCCGAACCCATCAAACTCTGGCTTGCCAAGGTCGGTTATGAACGCATGCAAGAGATGGCTGACCCGGCCTTGTCACTCGACCGCGCCCGCCAGACCTGGCAGCAGCATGGCCGCAGCGACAAGTGGATACAGCAGCGCATGACCGGGCAGGAGACGCGCAACAAGCTCACCGACTACTGGAGTGGGCACGACATCAAAAAAGGCAGCGAATTTGCCATCCTCACCAACATCATTCACCAGGAATGGGCGGGCGTGAGTGTGGCAGAGCACAAGGGCATGAAAGGCCTGAGCAGCCACAACCTGCGCGACCACATGAGTGAGGCGGAGTTGATTTTTACCGCCCTGGCCGAGTTGTCCACCCGGCAGATTGCACAGAGTGTGGAGGCCACCGGCATGGCAGAAAATAAAACCGCCGCGAAAGCGGGTGGGCGTATTGCCCGGCAAGCGCGCAATCAGCTGGAGAGCCAAACGGGCAAGTCCGTGGTGTCGGGTGAGAGCTTTTTGCCAAATGCTACGAAAAAGATAGCTGGTAGCGCAGATTAGACGCGGGCTACAGGCATAAATCATCCATGGAATCGGTAGATCCCGTCCCCCTGTCCGCCCTGCAGCATTGGCAATACTGCCCGCGCCAGTGTGGGCTGATTCATCTGGAACAGGTGTTTGACGACAATGTGCACACCCTGCGTGGCCAGGCGGTGCATGCCAGGGCGGACCAGCCGGGAGTCGAAACCGCCAAAGGCGTGCGTGTGGAGCGCGCCCTGCTGCTGTGGCATGACGTGCTGGGGTTGATCGGCAAGTCCGACGTGGTGGAGTTTCTGGCCGGTGGCGTGCCTTACCCGGTGGAATACAAACACGGCAGCCGCAACAAGGCCGCAGACATTGCCGCGTGTGACGACATCCAGCTGGCTGCGCAGGCCATGTGCCTGGAGGCCATGACAGGCAAGCCCGTCAACGAGGGCGCACTGTATTACGCTACCTCCAAACGCCGCCGGATCGTGGCCATCACTGCGCAGTTGAAGGCGGACGTGGTGCAGACCGCAGAGGCTATTCGCCAGATGCTGGTCAGCGGCAAACTGCCAGCGCCCCTGAGCGGTGAGCAGGCGGCCAGGCGCTGCAAGGCGTGCTCACTGCAAGAGCGCTGCCAGCCACAAGCTACGCATGCGGGCCTGGTTTCCGCCCGTGCCGTCCTGTTTGACCCCGACGCATAGCCTTGTTTGAAAAGCCGCACATGCAACTCCTCAACACCCTCTACGTCACCACGCCCGATACCTACTTGCGGCTGGACAACGACACCCTGCGTGTGGAGGTGGAACGCGAAACCCGGCTGCGCGTGCCGCTGCACCACCTGTGCGCGGTGGTGTGTTTTGGGCACACCGGCTTGTCGGCCCCACTCATGCACCGGCTGGCCGAAAGCGGTGTGGCGCTGGTGCTGCTGGACGACAACGGCCGCTTCAAGGCGCGGCTGGAAGGGGCCGTCAGCGGCAACGTGCTGCTGCGTCAGTCCCAGTTTCAGCGTGTGGCCGACCCCGTTTTCACCCTGGACATGGCCCGCGCCAGTGTGGCGGGCAAGATTAAAAACACCCGGCAGGTTTTGCAGCGTGGTGCCCGCGAGGCCAAGTCAGAGGATGAAGCCAAAACCTTGGCCCGCTTGTCCGATGATCTGGCCGCCAGCCTGCGTGCCTTGCCAGAAGTGAGCAACCTGGACAGCTTGCGCGGGGTCGAAGGTGAGGCCGCACGCCAATACTTCAGCGGCTTGAACCTGCTGGTGCGCCCCGACCAACGCGCCGCTTTTACCATGGATGGGCGCACACGCCGCCCGCCGCGTGACCGCTTCAACGCCATGCTGTCGTTTCTGTACGCCATGTGGATGAACGATTGCCGCAGCGCGCTGGAAGCCGCTGGGCTGGACCCGCAAGTGGGCTTCTTGCACGCCCTGCGTCCGGGTCGCGCCGCCCTGGCGCTGGACCTGATGGAAGAGTTTCGCCCCTGGGCCGACCGCCTGGCGCTGACGCTGATCAACCGGGGGCAGTTGAGCGCGGATGACTTTGTGTTGCGTGAAGGCGGCGGCGTGTCTCTGGAGCCCGACGCGCGCAAGGCCGTGGTGGTGGCGTACCAAGAGCGCAAGAAGGACGAGATCAATCATCCGCTGCTGGCGCAATCGGTGCCCCTGGGCTTGGTGCCATTGGTGCAGGCCCGCCTGATGGCGCGCGCCCTGCGCGAAGATGGTGCGCCCTATGTGCCTTTTGTGGCCAAGTAGGGGGCGAACCATGCTGGTGTTGGTTTGTTATGACGTGAGCACTGAAACCAAGGCAGGCCGCCGACGCTTACGCCGAGTCGCGCGGGTGTGTGAAAGCACCGGGCAGCGGGTGCAAAAGTCGGTGTTCGAGTGCCAACTGGATGTAGCCAAATTTGAAGCACTGGAGCGCGAGCTGCTGGCAGAAATCGACCCCACCATGGACTGCCTGAGGCTGTACCGCATTCCTGGCACGCGTGGGTTTGAGGTGATCGAGCATGGCATGTTCAAAGCCATTGATTTTGATGGCCCTTTAGTGCTTTAGCCCCGCTTGCCTGTCGCCATGCCCGTTTTGGCGTGGTATGGTTATTGCCGCGAACCCCAAGTGATGGCTTTGTCACTAAGAGGTTCGCGCTCTTCGCAACCCATTGTTTTGATTGGTTTTCTTTATTTTTCTAAGGGTATGTTTGTGCCAATGCATGTCTTCATCGCCATGTTCGCGGAAATGTACAAAAAAATCGTTGTCAAACAAGGCTCTGGATGCGAAGGGATTCGCCCGCCAGCAATGGCGGGCGTGGATTGAAACACCCCTATTACCCAAGGATTGCTGCAACAACATCCGATTCGCCCGCCAGCAATGGCGGGCGTGGATTGAAACTCACCATCTATCACGTCAGCCGGGATGCTGACCTTGATTCGCCCGCCAGCAATGGCGGGCGTGGATTGAAACGTTATGAAATCAATAGCCGGAACACTGGCCGCGCGATTCGCCCGCCAGCAATGGCGGGCGTGGATTGAAACCCCGCTGGGAGCGCCGCGCATGAACCGCATTGCAGCGATTCGCCCGCCAGCAATGGCGGGCGTGGATTGAAACTGGCAAAAAGGCGCCACCGGTAGCAAGGTTCCTTGATTCGCCCGCCAGCAATGGCGGGCGTGGATTGAAACCGGTTTACCGTGGCCCGGTTCTCGTCAAGCACCCGATTCGCCCGCCAGCAATGGCGGGCGTGGATTGAAACAGGACTGGCAACAGCCACAGCAGCAGCCGCAACAGATTCGCCCGCCAGCAATGGCGGGCGTGGATTGAAACTTCGTCATAGTCAACGTCATCATCTTGCAGCGATGATTCGCCCGCCAGCAATGGCGGGCGTGGATTGAAACGGCTCAATCGACGCACTTGGTCGAGTCTGTACCGATTCGCCCGCCAGCAATGGCGGGCGTGGATTGAAACCGCTGGGTCGAAGGAAGAGGCCTCGGCGTTCATGGATTCGCCCGCCAGCAATGGCGGGCGTGGATTGAAACCGCCTGGACGTACACCTATCGCTCGTCATATCCGCGATTCGCCCGCCAGCAATGGCGGGCGTGGATTGAAACAAGTCGGTCAGCAACCCGGCCCTGCGCGTCAAGAGATTCGCCCGCCAGCAATGGCGGGCGTGGATTGAAACGCTCATACCACCAGCACCGGGACGGTTTTCGCAGATTCGCCCGCCAGCAATGGCGGGCGTGGATTGAAACTGGCTGGTATCAGCAAAAACAGCTTGCTGAGATGATTCGCCCGCCAGCAATGGCGGGCGTGGATTGAAACTAATCATCCTTTTCTTGCAAGCACTGTCGCGCTCGATTCGCCCGCCAGCAATGGCGGGCGTGGATTGAAACAGTCCAAAACGGGATTGGGCGAATTTTCAGCGCTTGATTCGCCCGCCAGCAATGGCGGGCGTGGATTGAAACGCGCTCACCGTGGCGGGCATGGGCAAGCGCAAAGGTGATTCGCCCGCCAGCAATGGCGGGCGTGGATTGAAACTCTTCCTTTGCCGACTCTGTAACCGGGGGCGTGCGATTCGCCCGCCAGCAATGGCGGGCGTGGATTGAAACCTTTTACCTTGCTGATGGGCACCTTCAATCGTTAGATTCGCCCGCCAGCAATGGCGGGCGTGGATTGAAACTTCCACCGCATCGGGCAGAAGCACGCCGTTGTCGATTCGCCCGCCAGCAATGGCGGGCGTGGATTGAAACAAAAGCAAGGGGTCACCTACTGCGCCTGCATCAGATTCGCCCGCCAGCAATGGCGGGCGTGGATTGAAACCGATCATCCAGGTCGTCGGCAAAGAATTGAACGTGATTCGCCCGCCAGCAATGGCGGGCGTGGATTGAAACGATGGCCGCATAATTGCAGTGCAGCACCGATCCGGATTCGCCCGCCAGCAATGGCGGGCGTGGATTGAAACTTCGGAAAGGGTATGTGCAGATTTACTCACCAGAAGATTCGCCCGCCAGCAATGGCGGGCGTGGATTGAAACTACCGGCACGTTCGGAACTGTCCCTGCGACCATCGATTCGCCCGCCAGCAATGGCGGGCGTGGATTGAAACGTCATGCAATCCACGCGCAAGATTGTCTGGGAAGGATTCGCCCGCCAGCAATGGCGGGCGTGGATTGAAACAACGTCAGCCGTGCGCCGCTGCTTGGCATCTTCCGATTCGCCCGCCAGCAATGGCGGGCGTGGATTGAAACCTGCTTGTACTCACAAGTCCGTCAACTCCCGCAAGGATTCGCCCGCCAGCAATGGCGGGCGTGGATTGAAACAATGAAGGTGTTGCCAGAGCGCTGGAATGGCATAGATTCGCCCGCCAGCAATGGCGGGCGTGGATTGAAACCATGGCGCGGTAGTTTCGATACGCCTGCCATGCCCGATTCGCCCGCCAGCAATGGCGGGCGTGGATTGAAACGGTCTGCAATCCATCGAGAGGCCACGCCGTCGGGGATTCGCCCGCCAGCAATGGCGGGCGTGGATTGAAACTGGTATCTCCACATTGGTGCGCCGGATCACACGCGATTCGCCCGCCAGCAATGGCGGGCGTGGATTGAAACGCCGGAGTACCCTAAGCACCAGATTAGCGGCGCATGATTCGCCCGCCAGCAATGGCGGGCGTGGATTGAAACGCTGGCGGTGAGCTTGAGCAACACCGATCGGCAGATTCGCCCGCCAGCAATGGCGGGCGTGGATTGAAACCCATCTCTCATGGCACATACATCAAACGGAGCGCCGATTCGCCCGCCAGCAATGGCGGGCGTGGATTGAAACAGCACGCGCCAGCATCATTTGCTCAGTGCGGCAATGATTCGCCCGCCAGCAATGGCGGGCGTGGATTGAAACGTCGTGCCGAGGCTTTGCATGTTGGCGCAAACGGCGATTCGCCCGCCAGCAATGGCGGGCGTGGATTGAAACTGTTGTGGTGTTGGTGGTGCTTGTCGATGGCGCGGATTCGCCCGCCAGCAATGGCGGGCGTGGATTGAAACATACGCCTACCCCGCTACATTGGCGCAGCCTGGCCGATTCGCCCGCCAGCAATGGCGGGCGTGGATTGAAACAGCATCAGATAGACCTGCAACACATGCCGTATGGGGATTCGCCCGCCAGCAATGGCGGGCGTGG